>ENA-OQKC01000611-OQKC01000611.1-human-gut-metagenome-genome-assembly--contig:-NODE-611-length-14768-cov-3.137559_pt1 | contig 14768 bp, 18 predicted proteins | sample MGYA00242774_ERZ504790 | MGnify/ENA primary metagenome ERZ504790 (study PRJEB26092, sample SAMD00036419) | human gut metagenome | host: Homo sapiens | study: EMG produced TPA metagenomics assembly of...
AGCATAAGAAATAAAGTATTTTTCCTATGACAGCTTTTTTATTTTCCAATCACTTAAATCAACTAACGGTCTATGCGCCTACCAATTGCTTATTTCTTTATTCAATAAAAACAAGCTACTTCTTAATCCATACCTGTTTCTAACCTTTCGTCTCTGATGTTACATTATTGTATCTCCAGATCCTCAAAAAACTCTCATCTCAATATTTTTACTAATCGTCTTCATCCTATTCATTCTTTTGAGCACTCCGCTTTAACTCTAATTTTTTTAAAATTTCATCAAATTTTTTAAGTCCATCCCTTTTTATTATTCCATCTTTAATATATTCCTCATAAATCGGCTTGATCTGATATTCAATACGATATTCTAGGTATCCCTTTTCGTCTTCTACTGCTTCATTTTTCCTTCCCAAGAAATATGTATGTCCAATCTTGATATCATTCACATCCATATCCTGATCTTCTAAATATTCTTTGCTAAAAATGCCATCTTCTTCATTCATCAATTTATCATATAGCTTTTTCGCCTTTATTCCTACATTTTTATCTATCCAACTTCCTTCGATTTCTTCTCCATTCGATTTCACTTGCACAAATGCAAATCTTCTCCGTACCGCATAATCTATAGATCCAATGGATCGATCCGCTGTGTTCATAGTTCCAATAATATATAAATTATCTGGTATAGAAAACTCCTGTTTCCCATTAATCGCATATGGGGTAGCTATCGACGATTCGCGATATTCAAGACCATATATTAATTCTCCAAGTACAGAAGCCAATGGTGCTCTGTTAATTTCATCGATGATTAATACATACTTTTGTTTCTTATTACCTTGTGCTTGTTTACAAAATTTTTCAAAAATCTTGGATTCGGTCACGTAAGTAATTCCATTATTTCTTTTAGCTGGTTTAACTGTAATTCCTCTTACAAAATCCTCGTAACTATAGGACGGGTGAAATTGAACAATTTTATAATTGTCTTTATATTCATTTTTCAATAATTCTTGGGCTGAATTATAAGGATTTTGCGTATCAACCCTGTCACTTCCTGCCAACAACTTTGCCGCAATAATAGTTGCCGAATACGTTTTGCTTGTTCCTGGAGGGCCATACAAAATAACCTGTTTGTTCCATCCATTTTTAAATATTTCAATTACTTTTTCTACCACTCCCTCGTTCTTTGGAGAATTGTCTTCAACGTTTGAAATCACATTTTCTTCACTCATTTTTCCGTTCCTTTCGCAATTCTTTATTTTTTCCTGGTGCCTTATTTATTCTTTCTTTTTTCAGCACACACTGAATGTGTAATCACATTCCACTCATTAACTTTCATTATACCATGTGTTTTTGTTACTGTACATATTTCAGCATATATTTTTTATGCAAAAAGCTTCTATTTTTTAACTATTTTTCGCTTTTTATACATATTTTGTACAAAAAGATTGTCCCAATTTTCCGTCTTCTTTTTCTACAGTATCAGGCTTGCATCTGGCTTCAACCGTTTCCCTTTTCACTTCTATCCGCAAATCACCCTCACCGCCTCCCTTACTTTCCTGTCCTCCATCGTCTCATACAGCTTCAGCACTTCCATCCTTTGATCCCGATCCAGCCCCCGCTTTTTCGATACGTATATTTTGCACTGCAGTTCCCCTTCCTCATCCCACGCTTTTTCATTTCTCGGACATCCATTCAAATAGTCCCATTTTTCTTCATAAAACTTCCGCAACACTGCAAACGCCGTATTCCAGTCCATCGTTTCCTCTTTCTGCGTATCCAAAGCTGTCCTATTTTTACTGTTTCTCTGCTTTCCTTCCAGATTTTCTTTCTTCTCTTCCTTTTCTTCTCTCTCCCACTGTCTTCTCACAGCGTTTTCTTTTCCATAAAACTCCAAAACCCCACCGATTTCCGTCAGTACTTCATTTCCCCAAAACAACAAAAAACTGTCCAGATCTGTCCAGATAAACCAGCACTTCCGGAAGGAACAAAAAAACATGTCTCACAGCTTCCTCCCAGTGTGCTGTTTGATACTTTTGCACCAGCTGTCCTTCCATTTCTGTTTCTTCTATCACTTTTGCTTCTTCCGTCAGTTCTGTTTTAGCGCGCAGTCTTTCCCCATATCCGTTTCTTTCACTGTCCAGATCTTCCTGTCCGAACCAGCTGTTCCGTGTCCCCCTGAACCGATTTTTCATGGTTCGACTTTCCATAATTCGACTTTCCATGATTCGACTCTCCATAAATTGCTTTTCCAATTCCGGTTTTCTCTTTACCGGCCAAAATGTTAATGGCTGTCTTCCCATAAAACTGCACACACCATACCGGCAGAACCGCCCTTCTCCTTTATCCTGGCCTTTCAGTACAATTTCCAGCCATTCCTCTGCCAGAAATTCTTTTGATCTTTCCGTCTTTTTTACATCTGTCTTTTTCATCGTCACCTTTCCATCCTTTCCTCAAACATCCATTTCCAGAATCACCCGAATAGCCTCACATACCTTTGGTTCCATGTCTTCTTCCAGCAGCCACTGCAGAATCATTTTCTCCTGGTGATCCAGCTTATATCTTTTTTTGAATGATTTTTTTCCAGCTGCAATTTTGTAAATGCTACATCTAAATCGTAATCAATCCAGTTATCATCGTACATACCGTAAATATTCTGATAATAGTTTTCTAAAATTTCATATGATTCTTCTAATGTCATGTCTGTCCTCTTCTCTCTTCCATTTCATTTTGCTTTTCTTTAAAACGCATTTACCCCGGAAGAGAAATTTCTTTTCTTCCGGGGTAAATGCGTTCTTCCTATACCTCAAGTGGGGCGTACAGACTGCGGAAATGATTTTTTCAAACATGCTCCAGCGTCCACTACAGAATTCTTTTTCTCTGTCCCTGTTGTTTTTTCAAAAATTCTCAAACAGCCCCTCAATTAATCTGCTGTTCTCTACGCGATCAGCCAATTTCTCCAGTTCTTCTGTTACTTCTCCGCCCAGTTCCTGGTAGAATTCAAACAATCTTTCCTGGCGTTCCTGGCATCCTGGCACTTTTTCCCATTCACGCGCCATTTTTTTGGAAAACAGACCGTTTACGTTATAAGTTTTCTGTATCTCCTGCTCTCCATAATATTTCAGATCAAGTTCGCGCGATGTCGGCTTTTCCAGTTCCGCGCGCATCTGGCCGAGGATAAAGTCCATGGAAAATTCAGGGCTTTCCCATTCCAGAAAAGCGCGGTACATTTCCACATCAGTATCGGCGTTTCTTGGAAATCCCGGTGCCGACATATATGGTGTCCGGATGTCTCTCAGATTGAAAAACAGAGCCGCATACCAGTTCAGATGCTCCGGATGTTCCGCTAAAAGATGACGCAGCATTGGGATGTTTCCGGCTTTCATCACCTGCTCTGCTTCTGCAAGCTCGATTAATCCCGGATAATGCTCGATCATATATTCCGTCAGCTCTTCTCCTGCACCGGCGATGGCCTGACCCAGTGCCTCTTTTTCTCCGTATGCTAAACCCATATTATCAATATCATAATGGTCGATGCAGTAATCCAGCATTTCCGGACTGCCGGACAGAATCGCCGCTGTGAGAATGTTCGGAATATAGAATTCTCCGACTATTGTTTCCCGGCGAATGCTGTAGTATGTTTTTCTGGCTCCCGGAGTTTGATCCATGTAACAGATGTATTCCCAGTATTCCATATTGTCTTCCGTCATTTCCCTGTCTTTTTCTTCGAACATCTTCAACAATGGAATATTTCCACTCATCACAACAAGCAGATAATTGGGCGCATCGGTCCAGCACAATTCATCCCGCAGATAAATCCTTCGAAACGGAACGGCATTATCTTTATCCGCGCAGACAAATAGTTTTGCAATTTCTTCCATGTGGGACGGTTCCTGTACCTGAAGAAGTCCGTCGATCGTTGTACTGGCTTCAACTGCCCAACGGCAGACATCTTCCCGGCCACAGCCTCTTCCATACCAGTAAACGTAGGATGCCAGTGGAGTCTCATTTTTGTAGTACCAGCCCTGGTGCAGGCCTTTTCGGCCAAAGAGTAATTTAATTTCTTTCAGTTCTGCGTCCTGATCCAGGAGTTCCCGGATCTTTTTCACATACCTGATTTTTTTCCCGAAGTCATCGAATGGTATGGGTTCCTCCGGAATATGTATTTTCTGTACTTCTTTCTCAAGAATCTTTTTTTCTATCGGATTCATTGCATTTAAGATCGCCTCTTTCATCTTCCTTTCCCCTTCCAATTGTAAGGCTGAAGTTTACGTTTCTTAAGCCGTCTGCTGTTTTTGGCGCTAGCTGTCCTGTCCTTAAGGTAAGAATAGCACAGTCATTGTTTTTGTTCATCCATCAGCATTTTTTCCATTTCATCAAGATATTTTTCCGTTTTTATATTTCTTTGCTGGTAGCTCTCCAAAAAATCCATCACATTCGTCAGGCCTTTCTTTTTATTTGTCGGGCCGAGGTACAATATAATTCTTTCATCAATTCCATATACTAGCTCCTCAAAGAAATACGGATTCACCTCTTTCATACGCTGTCCTTTCTCATATGCGGTATCTGCATGATTGGTTATATTGATATCCACTAAGGACGCCTGTAGTTCCTCCAGTCTCAAATCTTCCTGGTCTAGTAAAACCAAATCGACTTCTGTCTTATCATCTCTATAGTAATAGCATGTTTTATGCCATAAATGATATGCCGTATGCGAAATAACCACAGATTTTAACGCAATTTCGTTTATCTGACGGACGCTTTCCTCTTTCCGTTTTTCCCCTGTTTTTACTACATGATTTGCGATTAACCAGGCAATCTGATTTACGAGAAATGGTACTGTGATCATATATTTTGTGCCATAATTGTCTCTATATAGATTCCCTATGACTACAACAACCTTCATATTTTCAAGCATTCTTAATATGTCTTCGATGACTTGTCTTTCTACTCTTTTAAAACGTAATTCCCAGTTCCTGTCCTAAATTCCCAAATGATTTTACTCCGGCGTGTACTTCTCTCACCTGTGAATATGGTATCCAGTAAACCGTCAAGCTGCAGATCTTCTTCCCAGCTGCACACTATAAATACACATCGTCAAAAAATACAGCCTGACTACAGTTCTGTTTCAGACATATCAGTCAAAGCTGCATTCGATAGGATTCCTTCTTACCGAGAAGGCCAGATTGTCTACGATTGAGTCTTTGATATAATTCCACAAACCTTTTGTTCCTTTGTATTTCTCTGTGCCATATAGTCCGCCAGACCATTAAAATACGATGAAAAAACTCCATTCTTGTCGTTCGTCTGGCTTCTTCATATGACATAAATGAAATAGAACGGAAACACCCTATGTACCAGCATCTGTCAACCTTCAGAAAAGCATAGGAATCTGTACCAGACATAACTACTCTCTTACCCCTGGATGTATATTGATCCATCAAAATACCAATTCGATTTGTAAAATCTTTCATACAGGTTATTTCATCTATAAACACATATTTATGGTCATCATTCAAACGATCTAACAATTGCTGTAGCGTATCCAAGTCTCCATCTGTTTTTCTATCAAATGAAATATATACGCACTTTTCGTATGCTGCAAGTTTTCGGATTGCTTGTAATAGTCCCGTTGTTTTTCCTGTTGAAGGCAATCCTGTTATACCATACACTGCCTTTCTATACGCTGCCCTTCTATACACTGTCTTTCTGGATCTTTTACAGTAATTAAGGATTTCCTCCACAAAATCCCGTTCCTCATCAATCCCGTCCAGCCACTTCTCTACATACGCCTTCAGTTTGCTTCCCGTCAGGGCAAAGTAACCCTTCCCTTTGACTTCTTCCGGCAGCATGATGCATCTGTTTTCGGATTCGTTTTTGATTTCATTTTCAGATTCATTTTTAAATTCGTTTTCAAAAAATACTGACATTTTCTTTCCCTCATTCTTTCTCCTGGGCGTGTTTGAAACGGCCTTTCGCAGCCTGCATATGTTTTTTACATGCTCTGGCTGCGTCTCTTAAAATTATTTTTCCGGGAGAGTACTGCTTTCTCCCCCGGAAAAATATCGCTCAGATGCGGATTTTTTCATCTGCTCCTAATCGTTGCTTCTAATCGTCTTCTAATCGTTTTCAATCGTCCGCAAACAGCTCATCGATTCGTCTGCAATGCTCGATATAACCGGTTATTTCGCTCAGTTCTTCTGTTATTTCTCCGCCCAGTTCCTGGTAAAATTCAAGCAATCTCACCTTGCGCTCCATGCAGTCTGGCACTTTGATCCATTCATACGTCATCTTTCTGGCAAACAGGTCGTTCACATGATAAGGTTTCTGTATCTCCTGTTCTCCGTAATACTTCAGATCAATTTCTCTTTCTGCCGGCTTTGCCAGTTCCGCGCGCATCTGGCCGATAATAAAGTCCATGGAAAATGCAGGACTCTCCCATTCCAGAAAAGCACGGTACATTTCCACATCGGTATCGACGTCTCTTGGAAATCCCGGTGCTGACATGTATGGTGTCCGTATGTCTCTCAGATTGAAAAACAGAGTTGCATACCAGTTCAGATGCTCGAAATGTGTCTCTAACAGATAACGCAGCAGCGGCACATTTCCGGCTTTCATCACCTGATCCGGCTCTGCAAGTTCGATTAATCCTGTGTAGTGTTCCAGCATGTATTCTGTCAGCTCTTTCCCCTCACCGGCAACTGCCTGACCCAGTGCCTCTTTTTCTCCGTACGCCAGGCTTGCGCCATCGATATCATAATGGTCGATGCAGTAATCCAGCATTTCCGGACTGCCGGACAGAATCGCCGCTGTGAGAATACCCGGGATATAAAAATCTCCGACAATCGTTTCCCGGCGAATGCTGTAATAGGTTTTTCTGGCTCCCGGAATACGATCCCATTCACAGGTGTATTCCCAGTACTCCATATTTTCTTCCGTCATTTCCTCGTCTTTTGCTTCAAACATCTGCAGCAGGGAAACGTTTCCGCTCATCACAGCCGCCAGATAATTGGGCGCATCGGTCCAGCACAGTTCTTCATGAAGATACATCTTTCGGAACGCAACGACACCGTATTTATCCATGCTGATAAATTTCTTTGCAATTTTCTCCAGATGGGACGACTCCTGTACCTGAAGAAGTCCGTCAATCGTTGTGGCAGATTTCGAGTGCCCACAGGCAGACATCTTCCCTGCCGCAGCCTCTTCCATACCAGTAAGTATAGGCGGCCAGCGGAATGGCATTTCGGTTATACTGGTTTGGTTTCAGTTGATTTTCATCAAAGAATCTCTTGATTTCTTCCAGTTCTGCGTCCTGATCCAGGAGTTCCCGGATCTTTTTCGTATCCCAGACTGTTTTTCCGATATCATTTAAGGCTGTGGATTTTTTCAGGTGTACTTTCTGCAGTTCTTTCTCAAAAATCTCTCTTTCTACTGGGTTCATTGCATTTAAGACTGTCTCTTTCATTCGTTTTTCCTTCCATAATAATCTCTTTTTTCTCTTGTTAATTTCCTGTTCTTTTTGTTTCATCTCCATAAAGAAGCGCCTCTCCCAATGCTTCGATTTCGCCCCTGCAGACTACCGGGTTTTCCAGTTTGTAATGGTCGAAACCATATTCCAGCATTCCCATATCCCCTGAGAGAATGAGTGCGGTGAGTACATTTGGAATACAGAATTTTTTCGAAACGTTTTCCCGGCCTATCGTATAGCAAGGCAGCTTTCTGCTCCTACAAGGGGCAAATTCTTCCTTCCAGCCAAGGTCTTCTTCTTCATCCTCTTCTTCCATTTGTCTTTCCTTTTCAAATGCCTGCAATAGTGCAATATTGCCACTTAAAATAGCAACCAGCGTATTCGGTGCATCCGTCCAGAAGTTCGCGGATTCCTTTTGTATTCCAGACCGCTTTTCCTGCATCCCGGAAAGAGTGTGTCTGTTTTGTGTACACTTTCTGCAATTCTGCTTCCAGGATTTTTCTTTCCTTCGGATTCATTTTGTTTAAAACAGCTTCCTTCATCTTATATCTCCCCTTCCAATCTTCAGCGCAAGGCTGCTTTCCTTCGCTGTTTGCTGTTTTTTTCGTCAGGTATCCTTAAAACAAAGGTACCACACTCCTTACCTTTTCGCATTCATCCGTCAGATGAAAACGGATATTTTTCATTCATCTGTCAGATGAATTTTCTCGTTAATGTTCACTCAGTACCTGAACACTTGCTGTTCAGGTACGTAAGAATGTGATTCAGGTGTGAGCAGCCCTCCTTTTGCGAAGCAAAACTCTAAATGAGGGCTGCTTACGTTACTGTTCGCAGGATACCTGTGAACAGTAACATTTTCTCCCTTGTAATTAAATGCCCTTTATGATAAGGTTAAGATATCTTTAGATTTGACTTTTATTCGTAGCTATGTCTGTAAATCATGCAGACACTTCCATTTAGAAAGGAGCAAATACCCCCGATGGGAATCTATCTAAACAGCAGCAGTGCTTTTGGATTATTTCGCAGAGATTGTCTATCAACCTATTTCATAGATAAATCTTCTATCTTAAAAGAACTTGTTCCACTCGTTGAATCAGATGATTATGATCCGGAAAAAACCGTTTTGAATTCTCAAAACAGTCAAAAATATGTAGGCGATTACCAGACCGCGCAGGTTTGGAAAAACCGTCATGGCCAATATGATTGCTTCCTACTTTGGCAGAGGAATTGACAGCAGTAAAATTTTTGATCGATTAGCTGTCTCTCAGTATCCCTGGTATCAAAAGCACTTAAACCAGCATAATGTGATTCATATCATGTTCAATGAGATTCCTGCTGAAATCACCGATTATAACCATTATATAAACCGCATAAAAAAAACGCTGCTTCTGGATCTGCAAAAAGCTTACCCAGATGCTGCGATTGAAAAAGAGGACTCGGTATGGGATGCGTTGACCAGAATTTACGAATATTGTAACCAGGAACAATTTATTTTTATATTAGATGAGTGGGATTACATTTATCATCAGCCTTATATGACCGATGCAGATAAGACTGCCTATACCAAATTTCTGAGCAATCTTCTGAAAGATAAAGCTTATGTAGAAATGGCCTATATGACCGGTATTTTGCCAATTGCAAAATATTCCAGCGGTTCTGAACTGAACATGTTTTTTGAATATTCTATGGCAACCCGCGCAAAATTCAGCGAATATTTTGGGTTCACGGACGATGAAGTCAATCTGTTATATCAAAGATATTTGCAAATAGAAAAAAATCCTTCCGTTACGCGGGAAGGATTGGAATTATGGTACGATGGCTATCAGACCGCAGGCGGAAAAAAACTCTATAACCCACGCTCTGTCGTAGGGGCTTTAAGTGACAATCAATTGGGAAATTACTGGACAAGTTCTGGTCCGTACGATGAAATTTTCTATTATATCGGCGCAAATGTAGATGCTGTAAAAGATGATATTGCTCTTATGGTCGCCGACATTCCCGTTCCTGCCAAAATTCAGGAATATGCGGCAACGTCTATGGAACTGAAAACAAAAGATGAAATTTTTTCTGCCATGGTAGTCTATGGATTTTTAAATTATTCCAAGGGCTATATATCCATACCAAACAAAGAGTTGATGGACAAATTTGCCGAAGTAATTCAAAGAGAACCATCCCTTGGAAATGTTTACAAGCTTGCGAAAGAATCCGGCCGAATGCTTGCAGCTACAAAAGCCGGCGATACGAAAACAATGGCCGAACTGCTGGAATACGCACACAACACCCACAGCCCGCTGACACTGTATAACAATGAAGCGGAACTGGCTTCTATCATTCGCTGGGTATATTTGAAGGCTTTAGATTTTTATCGTATTGAACGGGAAGATAAAGCCGGTATCGGTTATGTTGATTTTATTTTCTATCCATTTCAAAAAAATGATGATGCCATTATCATAGAATTAAAAGTTAACCACTCTGCTGATGAAGCCATCCAGCAAATCAAAGACCGGCAGTATGCATTACGTTTTGAAGGAAAATTTGGCGAAAAAGCGGAATATACCGGTCGTATTCTCGCGGTGGGTATTGCTTACCATAAAGACGATATCAAAAAACTTCATGAATGTAAGGTGGAGGTTCTTCGTGAGAAAATTGTCTGATGCAGTTTTTCTGTCTATGATATTTATAAATTTTTTCTCATCCTTGATTTTTTAAGAGCAGGCGGAAATTCGCCTGCTCTTTTACACGCAATTTTATTCTTACCGTCATAGAAATTCTTACTTGCAAGTTTTCTCAGAGCTTGTTGGGGTACGCTCTAAGTTCTTTTCAAATTTCATGCAATTCTATCGTAATTTACAATTTTTCTTTCCGCTTTCTCATCTCTTTTAGTTTCTGGTTCATGCTTTCCGCCACCATATGGTCATTTACATATACGATCAGATTCACCATAACATAAACTCCAATAATCAAAACCTCCATCAGCACGACCATTTTAGCTTTATTGAAGTAAAACCATCCGAACGCTCTGCCAAGCCCCAAGACAGCACAGTTGATATAGACAAAATAGATGATCTGCCTTGCGATCATGCCCTGTTTGGATAATTCTTTTCCTTCCTCATCCGGGTACATCAAAATCGGGATGGAGCATACAGCGGAAACCAGCAGAATCTGCCAGAGAATCCTGACACTGATCTGGGCATCCAGACCGCACATCACAGTAATATAGATCGCGGATGCAAGCAGAACGCACACGGTAATTTTTGAAAAAATATTTGCAAGAATTTTTATTTATTCATCATTGTTTTCGCCTCCCTACAATCCCAGTCGTTCTTTCAGAACCGGCACATACTGCCGGGAAATAATCACTTTTCCTCATTTTCGAGTAACGCTTCAAATCTGCCGCCAAAAGCAGGCGACAGATGCCGGATTTTGTCCAGATTTAGAATCATAGATTTGGAGGCCCGCATAAATGGAAAAGACACCAGCTGTTCTTCTAACTGATACAGTTTTTCTTTAACTTCATAAACATTCTTTTGTCCATAGGCAAAAACCTTATTGTCCGTTGCCTCAAAATAAAAAATATCCGGAAGTGCCAGAAGAGTAATTCCTTTTGCATCGTATCCCGTAATTTTCCGATCCCCGTTTTTCAGTTTGCAGATCAGATGGTTGATGTCATCCGTCAGCACACGGCATTTGATGATGATTTCTTCCTCTTCGTCCGGAGATGGATTGATGATCGTTATCTTCACATTGGTCCCCTCTTTTCCCTATCCTCTTTTATATCGGATTTTCTTAGAGATGTCTATCCCTTGTATGGTATGCTGTATAAAAATTTTCGAATCAGTTTCAACTTTTTTGCTGTATACGGCTGATAGCGGATCGGAAAATCCATCCATTTCTTTTTATCCACGATGCTGCGCTTATGTGTGAATTCCGCAAATCCGGCCTCACCGTGATAGCCGCCCATACCGCTTTCTCCTACACCGCCAAACGGCATCTCACTGGTAGCAAGATGAATCAGTGTGTCGTTGATGCAGCCACCGCCAAACCGACACTTCTCCAGAACCGTTTTCTTCACCTTTTTGTTTTCCGTAAAGCAGTACAGGGCAAGCGGTTTGGGACGTTGATTGATCCAGGAGAGTGCATCCTCAAGTTTTTCATACGTCAATACTGGCAGGATGGGACCAAAAATCTCCTCCTGCATGACCGCATCTTCCCATTCTACGTGATCCAACACAATAGGTTCGATCCGCAGTTGATAAACTTTCCAAAGACAATGCGTCTTGCCGCAAGCCGGATCTTACTGCTTTTTTCTACAATGCATGGGCTTTTTCCGCCAAGTTCCAGTGTCACGGGCGTCAGATGTCTTGCAGCACTTTCCATGACCTGCTTTCCGACCGCTACACTTCCTGTGAAAAAAATCTTATCAAATTTTTCCTGTAAAAGTGCCTGATTTTCCTCCCGTCCGCCTAAAACAACGGCAACATATTCTGGTGGAAAACATTCTTCTAACAGATCTTTCAGGACATTTGCACTGGCCGGTGCATAAGCACTTGGCTTTACCACCGCAGTATTTCCTGCCGCAATGGCATCTACCAGCGGTTCTAACGTCAGCAGAACAGGGTAATTCCACGGGCTCATAATCAGCACATTGCCATAAGGAGAAGGGCTTTGATAACTTTTCGCAGCGAACTGCGCCAGCGGTGTTCTGACATGTTTTTGTCTGCAAAGCCGCCCTAAGTGCTGCTTCATCCAGCGGATTTCCCCCTGCACCAGTCCAATCTCACACATCACACTCTCCGTCTTGCTCTTTCCAAGATCCGTATGCAGCGCTTTGCAGAGGATCTGCTCCTGTTTTTGCAAGGCCATTTCCAATCTGCTCAAAGCCTCCATCCGCACATACAAACGCCCATTTAATGCGGTACGAACCGAAACAATACGATCCGCATTTACAATCGTTGTCTTTGATGCACGCTACATACATTTTCTTGTTATTTTCTCTTCCAGCTGATACAGTCTGCTTTTAATTTCATAAAACTTATTTGACGTATAAGCAAACACCTTGTTTTGCACTGCCTCGAAATATAAAATATCTTCTGTTCTTATGGAAACACATTATTTCTTTTCTGTGTATCCCCGGATAGATTCCCCTTTGCTTCTTACATACTCTTTTATTTCTGCAAATTCTTTCGTAAAATTTACATATTCGAGTATAACGCCCTCTTTTTCCGGGTCATCGATCTCTCTTTCTGTAATATTCATAACTGTCTCTTTTCTCATTTTTTATTCATTCTATAGTCGAAGGATATATTTACTTCCCATCTTTCTCCGGAAGAGCTGTCATGCACAAAAAAATAATTCCAAATACCACAACACATCCAACCATAAGCATCACCATCTGATTTACACTTACTACAGACCCCTGGAACTTCGGGTTACAATCCAGTGTATCACGAATCGCAGTAATCATTTCTTCTGGCAGCTGATTGTTCTCCATCTCTTCGAAGATTCCACGGAGCATATGATTTTTCAACAGAGAAGTTCCGTAGGTACTTGGCAGATACGACAGTACTTTCTGCAGGCCGCTGCCGAAATTTGAAATCGGCATGTAAGCTCCGCATAAAAATCCATACCCGGCACTTACGATCGTTCCCACTGCGGATAACTGACCCTGGGTTGTCAGTGGAAAACTGACGATGCTTGACAACGTGCTTCCAAAGAGTACCAGTAAAATTTCATCGAGAAGAACCCAGAATACATCTACAGCGCTCATATACCAGCCCATTTTGTACATATAGCCAAGGCATAATACAAGCGCAAGCCCATTCACCAGCAGGGAATTGACTACAGTAGATAAAAAATACCCAAGATAAAGCTGTGCTTTGCTGATTGGCGATACATTAAAATCTTTCCTTGTTCCGTTTGCCCGGTCCTGTACCATCGTAAGATTCACGCAGAATGTCACAGTCACACAGCTGACTGCCAGAAGAGCCGCGGCAAGCTGTGCGGCCACCGTTCCATCGACCAGTTTGTCTGAGATTGTAATCATGTCCGGGATCGCGGACACAAAGGAATCTCTGTATACGTTTGCCAGAAATGTAGCATACAGCAAAATCAGAATTCCCGGAGTAATTAAAGCCGAAAAAAACATTCCTCTGTCTTTAAAAAACAATTTTCTGTTTCGACTTATAAGTGCAAATACTGCCTTCATCTGTGCTCACCTCCCAATGTTTTTCCGGTTACAGCAAGAAATACATCATCCATTCTGCCCTTTACCACTTCATAATCACGGAATATTTCCTGATGTTCCACGATCAGCCGGGTAGCCTCTGCGGTATTTTTTACTTTTAACTGATAGCCATCCCGGATCTTTTTATACTCTCTGCCCAGTGTTTTGATTTCTTCTTCTGTCACACCATAAACAGACATAGTGTCCTGCACATACTCATTTTTCAGCTCAAAAGGAGTTCCTTCTGCCACGATGCTTCCTTTATCCAGAATCACCACATAACCGGCATTTGCAGCTTCTTCCATGTAGTGCGTAGTCAGAAAAACTGTCAGCTTTTCTTCCACTCGAAGTTTTTCAATGATATCCCAGATCAAAAGCCGCGTCTGTGGGTCAAGTCCTGTCGTTGGTTCATCTAAAATCAGAAGTTCGGGCCGATGCAGCAAGGCTCTTGCAATATCAATTCTTCTTCTCTGTCCGCCGGACAGTTTTCCGACCGGCCGGTTCAGATAATCTCCGAAATCAAAAATCTCCACCAGTTCCCGCAATCTTTTTTCAAACGCTTTTCCTGTTATTCCATAAAGCGCTGCTCTGTTTTTCAGATTTTCCCTGACGGTAAGTGGCTTGTCCAGCACACTGTCCTGAAATACCACGCCAAGCATTGTTCCAACTTTCCTTCCGATCTTATCCAGATCTGTGCCCTGGATCTGAACCGTTCCGCTGTCTTTGCGAAGCTGCCCGCAGATGATCGAAATCGTTGTGCTCTTCCCTGCCCCGTTTACACCAAGGAATGCAAAGAGCTCTCCTTTTTTCACCTGAAAACTCAGATCATTGACTGCTTTTACATCACCAAAGCTTTTCTTTAAATGAGTGATTTTAATCATATCTGTTTCCATTACGCCTGCCCTCTCCTTTGATTTCTTTGCTGTTCCACATAAAAAAATATCAGACAATTTCAATTGATACAAAACGTGATTTTTATATCCACATACCGATGTTTGTCCAAATACAGCTTCCGAACATTCTGCACCCAGGATGCTTCCCTGTTGTGGCAATATACCATAACATGTTCTTCCCGCTTTGG
>ENA-OQKC01000614-OQKC01000614.1-human-gut-metagenome-genome-assembly--contig:-NODE-614-length-14726-cov-3.458319_pt1 | contig 14726 bp, 13 predicted proteins | sample MGYA00242774_ERZ504790 | MGnify/ENA primary metagenome ERZ504790 (study PRJEB26092, sample SAMD00036419) | human gut metagenome | host: Homo sapiens | study: EMG produced TPA metagenomics assembly of...
CTACATTCTATGCACAGTTCCGTTTACAGCCGATCGGAAAGTATCTGATCATGCTCTGTAAAGGTACAGCCTGTCATGTAAATGGTTCTGACATGATCGAGGAAGCTGTCTGTGAACATCTTGGAATCAAGGACGGAGAGACAACCGAAGATGGTCTGTTTACATTAAATAACGTAGCCTGTCTTGGCTGCTGTTCTCTTGCGCCGGTTATGATGGTAAAATCAGCAGACGGTGAGGAAACATTCGGAAACCTGACAAAATCTTCTGTTAAGAAGATTCTTGACGATTATAAAGCAAAGAACGCATAGGAGGTAGAAATATGAAAGTTGTTGTAGGACAAGGCAGCTGTGGTATTGCTACCGGAGCTAAGAAGACCTCTGATGAGTTCCAGCGTATCGTAGCAGAAAAAATCTTACAAATGTTGTTATTGATAAAACAGGATGTATCGGTACCTGCTATCTGGAGCCTATCGTTGATGTGTATAATGACGAAGGCGCTCTGGAAGCAAGATATGTCAAATGTACTACAGATAAATAAACCGCATTCAGAATATCCGCAAGTCGAGCGGCTTTGAGATAACGGACAAAATAAAGATTACATTATCAAAAAATCCGCAAACGGATGATGCGGTAAATGAATATAATGACTATATTCGCAACCAAGTTTTAGGAACTTCACTGACGCTGGCAGACAACGTAGAAAATGGTACAGAACTGAACTTCGACGATTTCTCGCTGTACGTGAGCGTTGTGAAAGAATAATTAAATACTAACCCTGATTAACACGTAAAAGTTATGGCAGAAAAGACTAGATACTCAGATGCTGAATTGGAAGAATTCCGCGCTATCATTATGGAGAAGTTAGAGTTGGCACAACGTGACTATGAACTGTTAAAGGCCAGCCTGACGGGTGCAGACGGTAATGACACCGACGATACATCTCCTACGTACAAAGTACTGGAAGAAGGTGCCAACACCTTATCCAAGGAAGAAACCACACGTCTGGCCCAACGCCAGTTGAAGTTCATCCAAGGATTGCAGGCTGCTTTGGTGCGCATTGAGAACAAAACATATGGCATTTGCCGCGAAACCGGCAAACTGATACCGGCAGAGCGCCTTCGTGCAGTGCCCCATGCCACTTTGAGCATCGAAGCTAAAAACAACGGCAAGAAATAAAATGGGTAAATTCTTTACGAAGGGCCGGATAGCCTGCCTTATCATATTTTCGGTATTGGTTATAGACCAAATTATCAAGATTTGGATAAAGACCCACATGTACTGGCATGAGAGTATCCGGATTACGGATTGGTTCTATATATACTTTACCGAGAATAGTGGTATGGCTTTCGGTATGGAAATATTCGCCAAACTGTTCCTGACCTTGTTCCGCATTGCTGCAGTCACGGTCATTGGCTGGTTTCTGTACAAGTTCGTGAAGCAAGGCATGAAGACCGGATTTATCATCTGTGTGTCTTTGGTCTTGACGGGAGCCTTGGGAAACATTGTCGACAGTGTGTTCTATGGCGTGCTGTTCAACGAAAGCACCCATTCGCAGATAGCCTCCTTCATGCCTGAAGGAGGGGGATATGCCCCGTGGTTCCATGGCAAGGTGGTGGATATGTTCTATTTCCCCATCATTGATACAAACTGGCCCGCATGGATGCCGTTTGTCGGTGGAGAACATTTCATTTTCTTCAGCCCGATATTCAATTTTGCGGATGCAGCAATCAGTTGCGGTATCATTGCTTTGCTGTTGTTCTACGGCAAGGACTTCAATGATGCCTATCATGCTGCCATAAAGAAATCATGAAAGGAATAAATCGAATTCAATGGTGTAGCGTAGTCCTTCTGGTGTTCAGTCTGACGGCTTGTAAGGTGAAAAGACCTGAAACCGTCCTTCCGGATGCCAAGATGGAAAACGTGCTTTATGATTATCACATAGCCAAAGCTATGGGTGAAGAAGTGCCGTATAACGAAAGTTATAAGCGGGTGCTATACATTGAATCGGTTTTCAAGAAATATGGCATTACTCAGGCCGATTTTGACTCTTCTATGGTCTGGTTTGCCCGTAACCCGGAAGTACTTACCAAAATCTACGAGAAAGTGAATGTACGGTTGAAAGCCGAAAGAGACGGTATCAACCACTTGATTGCCCTACGTGATAACAAGCCGAAAGAATCACTTCCCGGAGACAGTATCGACGTGTGGATATGGCAGCATATCTATCAGTTGACGGGCATGCCCCTGGACAACAAGATAACGTTTACGTTGCCATCAGACACCAATTTCCACGACCGTGACACGCTGCGCTGGAGCGTGCGCTTCCGTTTCCACAACGGTGCACCGGACAGCATACATGCTCCGTTGATGGCGATGCAGATTCTTTACGAAAAGAATGACAGTGTCATCAGTGCCATTCGGAAAGTACAAGACACAGGTGTGGAAACGCTCACCTTGTTTGCCGATACTTTAGGAGAAATCAAGGAAATACGCGGGTTCATCTATTATCCGCAGCAGGAGACTCCACAGCCTTTGCTGGCAGACCGTATCTCACTGATGCGCTATCACGCCACGGACAGCTTGGTCATTGCCCCAAAGGACAGCCTTCAGCAGGCGACAGACTCCCTTCGCAAAGACAGTATCGGAAAACCTGAGAAATTGAAACCTCTGGAAATTCAGGAGCAGGAAAATACCACGACTCCCAGAACCATACGTCCCCGTCCGAAAGCATGAAACGCTACGCTTCCCATTTTCTGTTTCTTCCCGGGCATGGCTATCTGAAACAATATGTGGTGGAGATAGGTGAAGGACAATGTGTATCACGTATCTTCCCATTGACAGAAGAGGTGGAGAATACGGAATGGCTACCGGGAGTCATAGCTTTGCTTACGGAGGCGGAAACAGACTATCCTCATTTTGATACGTGCTGCAATATACTGACGGCAATCCCTCCGGTTATCGAGGAAGAATTGCCTTATTTGATTCCCTGGTTGTTTTTTCCTTTTGATTTTACTACAATGCAGCCTGGCGCCGGAACTCAGCGCAAACTACTGCTGTGGCAATAGCCACGTTCAATGACTCCGAGGTCTCACGGCTGGCGGGATAATTCGGTATGTATAGTTTGCGGTTGATGAGTGCCTCCACTTCTTTTCCGATGCCATTTCCTTCATTACCCATCACAATCAGCCCATTTTTCGAAAGCGGTTGTCCGTACATATTCTCTCCGTCCAGGAAAGTGCCGTAAACGGGAATATCCTTCAGTGAGCGGATGAACTCGGGTAGGGGAGTATAATGCAGTCTGACGCGTGCGATACCTCCCATCGTGGCCTGCACAGTTTTGGGATTATAGATATCCACCGTGTTGGGCGAACAGAAAATATGCTCTATCCCAAACCAATCAGCAAGGCGGACAATCGTTCCCAGGTTACCGGGGTCTTGCACATCATCCAAAGCCAGACAGAGGGAGTGACTGATGACGGAAATATCCGTCTCCTCATCCGGCTGCCGGAACACAGCCAGCACTTGTTGGGGAGTTTTCAGCAGGCTGGCACGCGAAAGTTCCTCCTCCGATACTTCCGTGGCATCCGTTACGGTGGAGAGAGGGCGGTTCCGGGAAAGCCATTCTGAAGTTGCCAGCAAGAACTGACAGGAAAATGTCCCAACAAATCCCTACGAGTTTAGGTCCTTCTGCCAGAAATACCTTGTCGGCCTTCCGGTTCTTTTTCTGCTCCAACGAGTGGATATATTTAATGCGATTTTTACTTAATGCCATAGGACACACATGTTATCATTTGACAAAAATACGTGATTATTTCAATATAATCAAAAACTCTGCACTCTTCCGGCGTTTTTTATTTCGGGAACAAAAAAATACAAGTATATTTGTAGCTGTTTATGCGCAATTAATGACTCGGTATGAATAAAGGTTTCCGCTACGCGATACTTACTACTATCGTACTTTTGTTGGCTTCCTGTTCTTCTACCAAATATGTGCCGGACGGCTCGTATTTGCTGGATGAAGTGCGCATACATACTGATAATAAGGAAGTAAAACCATCCAATCTCTCCATGTACATCCGCCAGAATCCCAATGCGAAGTGGTTCAGCCTGATAAAGACCCAGTTGTATGTCTACAACTGGTCCGGACGGGACTCTACACGCTGGATAAACCGTACATTGAGGAAATTAGGTGATGCCCCGGTCATATACAGTGAGGAGGAAACCAACCGGACCAGGGAAGAAATCACTAAGGCTGTGCAGAATATGGGCTATATGGGCGCCCTGGTGGAACCGGTACGCCAAGTCAAGAAGAAAAAGATGAAGTTGGTCTATAAGGTGACAACCGGCAAGCCCTATAAAGTTCGTACCTTGAAATATGATATCCAGGACAGTAAAATAAAGGAATACATGCGGCAGGATTCCGCAGTAACCTTATTATCCGAAGGCATGTATTTTGATGTCAATGTACTGGATGCAGAACGCCAGCGTATCACAAACAAACTGCTTCAGAATGGATATTACAAGTTCAATAAAGAGTACATATCCTATACTGCGGATACTGTCCGTAATTCTTATCTGGTAGATTTGACACTGCATTTGGCTCCATACAGACAGCATAACGAGGATACGCCGCAGAATCACCGGCAATACACTATCAATAAAGTGAGTTTCATTACCGATTATAATGTGTTGCAGGCATCCACCCAGAACAGCATCGAGGTGAATGATTCATTGCATTACAAAGGCTTTCCCATCTACTACAAAGACAAGCTTTATCTGCGCCCCAAAGTGCTGACCAACAATCTGCGCATCACTCCGGGAACTCTCTATAACGAGCAGAACGTGCAGCGTACCTACTCCAACTACGGACGCCTGCAAGCCCTGAAATATACCAATATCCGTTTTTTTTGAAGTGCAACAGAGTGACAGTGCAAAGCTCAACGCCTATGTGATGCTGACCAGAGGCAAGCATCAGTCCGTATCTTTTGAGGTGGAAGGCACAAACTCTGCCGGCGATTTGGGAGCTGCCGCTTCGGTGGCTTTTCAGCACCGCAACATGTTCAAAGGTTCCGAAACATTCATGTTCAAGCTACGTGGGGCATACGAGGCTGTGTCCGGTTTGCAGAGCTCCTTGAATCAAGACTACATAGAATTAGGTGCGGAAGCAACCATCAACTTCCCACGGTTTATGTTTCCCTTTGTATCCAGCGATTTCAAGCGGAGGATAAGGGCTACTACAGAATTCGGATTGCAATATAACTACCAGATGAGACCCGAATTCACGCGCATTGTAGCATCTGCCGGATGGAGCTACAAATGGGGGGTACAACAACAGCGTTCGCAGCATCGCATTGATTTGCTGGACATCAACTATCTGTATATGCCCAGCATAGACCAGACATTCAAAGAGGATTATCTGGAGAAAGACGAGAACTACATCCTCAAATACAATTATGAAGACCGCTTTATTGTCCGCACCGGCTATAGCTATATCTACAACAGTGCCGGAAGAGCATTGATGAATAACTCCGGTATCGGAAATTCCTATACCATCCGCCTCAATTTTGAATCGGCGGGTAACTTGTTGTATGCTGTGGCAAAGCTCGGAGGAATGAAGAAGAATGCATCGGGGGAATACACTTTGTTGAACATTCCTTTTGCCCAATACCTGAAAGGCGATTTTGACTTTGCCAAGAATCTGGTCATTGACAACCGCAATTCATTGGCATTTCATTTTGGTGCCGGTATTGCCATTCCATACGGCAATGCAACAATGCTTCCATTTGAGAAGCGCTACTTCTCCGGCGGCGCCAACAGTGTGCGCGGATGGTCTGTACGTGATTTGGGGCCCGGTTCTTTCCCCGGCGATAATAACTTCATGAACCAGTCGGGAGACATCAAGCTGGATGCCAGCATTGAATACCGCACACGGTTGTTCTGGAAATTCAGAGGAGCCCTCTTTGTAGATGCCGGGAATATCTGGACAATACGGGATTATAAAGACCAGCCGGGAGGTCAGTTTGAATTTGACAAGTTCTATAAACAGATTGCCGTGGCATATGGTTTAGGATTGCGTCTTGACTTGGATTTCTTTGTATTGCGTTTCGACGGGGGTATGAAGGCCGTCAATCCGGCGTATGAGAAGAAAAAAGACCGTTATCCCATTATCCATCCTAAATTCAGCCGCGATTTTGCCTTCCACTTTGCTGTGGGATATCCGTTCTAATGGGAAGTGGAAAGGTGAAAATGGTTATTGGGCATCTATGCACCCAGCCATTTTCAACTTTCACCTTTCCATTTTCAACTTTTAATTAAAAGCGTAATAGCTGTCAATCATCGTCGCCTGACGTGCTGCTGCCACACCTTGGGCATCCAGCGTCACTGTCATTTCCTCACCGTTCGGAAGGGTCATTTGTGCAGTGCCGTCATTGTTCATTTGCAGCAATTCTGTGCTGACACCATCGGCAACAACATTCCAAGTATTCAACTCTTTGTTGTAAATGAGTTCCATAGAAGCAGTCTCACCTTCTTTGGTGATAGAATAGCCGTTTTCAAGTGTCTCTACCAGGTAGTCACCGTTTTCGCCTTTCACTTTCTTTACATCACCAATGCTGGCCATAGGGTTTGAACCACTCCAGAATTCGATGGAGTTGATGACCAATGCATCGGCCAGATAGCAAACGCCATATACCGGGATAATATTGAATGCCAGATAAACCAGTTCGTTTACAAACTTGGTACCAATACCTTGATTCCAGCTGACCAGTTTACTATGCAGTCCAAAAGAACCGATACAAGAACTGAAAAGAAACGAGCCGCAAATCATTACGGTCGCAGCCATCTTCAAATTGAACTTTTTCATAATCACTCTTTTTATTTTACTGTGTTTAATTAGCTTTATAGCTCATCGAGTTATTTTAAGCATCCGCAAATATAGGATTTTTTACGAAAATACATCCTATTTGAGCTTAAAATCTGTTTTCAGTAAAACGGAAGTGTCTATTTACGAGCCTTTTGGAAAAGAGCTTTTCCTATCCAGCGGTCAACGGCAAACTTGCCCGGACCTATGATATACATCAATATGAACACTACCAGATACACAAAAGCCAACTCTTTCGTGGCAAACGGGTCATTACCATGAATTACAAAAAAGGCAACAGCCATTGTAAACACCATTGGTATCATAGCCAAACGATAGAGAAAACCTATAATGAATGCCATGGAACATGCCAATTCACCAAAGATAGCCAGTCCTAAAGACAGCGGACTGCCTACACCCAGCGGGTCAGGGAAAACAGCCGACAGCTCTTGAAAGTTAGTCCACTTCTGGATGCCGTGGTTCATTAATAATATACCGAATACAATTCTTGCAATCAATAGTATAGCAGATGTTGCCGTTCCGTCCGGTTTGACAGGAAATAAAAGTCGTTTTAACATATTCATTCGTTTTTAAGTTCGTATATGAACTATAACAAATATTACTCAATAAAAGTTTACTCCCGCTTCAAGGGTTTGATGATAATCCGTAAAGACGGGTCATAGGTAAAGTAACTCCACATCCAGTCTACGAAGATGAAAAGACGGTTCTTTACACCCACAATACTCATCAAATGGATGAATAGCCACACAGCCCATGCCGGAAAACCGCCAAAACGCAGTTTCTTAAGCTCGACTACGGCATGATTGCGGCCAATGGTCGCCATGGAGCCTTTGTTTTGATATATAAACGGCTGCAACGGCAGGCCTGTTTCTGCACGCTGCAAGTTCCTTATCAAGTTGCGGGCCTGCTGGATGGCTGGTTGCACCACTTGCGGGTGTCCTTTGGGATACTCCTCAGAAATCATAAGGGCCGTATCCCCGATAGCGAAAATATTGGGATATTGAGAAAGACGGTTATAAGTGTCCACCTTCAAGCGGTTTCCCGGTCCATAGGCATCGCAGCATCCTTGTACCGCTGTTGCCTTGACACCGGCCACCCAGAATACATTTTTGGTATCGATGGCAGTCCCGTCATTCAATGCCAATTGATAATTCTCGTATCCCATCACCCGTTGGTTCAATTTGATTTCCACATCACGCTTCTTCAGATAATCGGCCACTTCTTTGGAAGACTCTTCTGAAAAAGCAGACAAGAGCCGGGAAGAGCCATCCAACAAGATGATACGCATCTCATTGATATTCAAGTCCGGATAGTCTTGAGGAAGGACAAACTTCCTCATCTCGGCCAAAGCACCAGCCAACTCTATTCCCGTAGCTCCACCGCCTACAATGGCAAAGGTCATCAGACGCCTGCGCTCTTCTTTATTACCGGTGTTCTGGGCTTGTTCAAAACTATCCAATATCTGGTTTCGGTTGAACAAGGCTTCCGAAGTATTCTTTAGTGCCATGGTCTGTTTTTCCAGCCCGTCGTTTCCAAAATAATTTGTGTTGCAGCCGGTGGCAATGACCAAATAGTCGTATGCCAGCGTGCCGATGGAAGTCTCCAGCAGATTGTGTTCCGGGAAGACTTGCTGTGCTTCACAAATACGTATATGGAAATGCTCTCTTTTTTTGAAGATTTTTCGGTATGGGAATGATATGGCACTCGGTTCAATACCTGCTGTGGCCACTTGATAGAGTAACGGTTGGAAGATGTGATGGTTATTCTTATCCAGTAAAACTATCTGAAACTTGTTGCTTTTCAATTTTCGTGCCAGCTTTAATCCGCCAAAGCCGCCGCCTACGATTACCAGTCGTTTCTGTCCCTCTTTATCGGGAATGTCCATTGCTGTTTTCATAATTCAATATCATGTTGTTCTTTGTAATATTAAAATAACAGTATAAATCGAGGAAAGTTCTATAAATGATGTAGTTAAAAAGAGTGAACCCCACATGCAATGTAGAAATGAACATTAAAAGAGAAAAATTGGAAACAAAAAGAACAGTAACATTGTTGTAATGAAGAACATAAAAACTAACTTTGCCACGGAAGTTTTCTACAAGTAAATGGACACTAAATTGACAAAATGGATATTACCAATATTGATGCTGATTACAGAAACGGCTGTTCATGCACAAACACACCTTGCAGAAGCAAAAAACTCTGTGGACTCAATTTCTACGTATCCGATAGACTCGCTTCCCAAGAAACGCAGTTTTTTCGGAAAAATTTTGAATTACTTCAACGATGCCAACAAAGAAAAGAAAAACAAGAAATTTGATTTCAGCATTATAGGCGGGCCTCATTATTCCAGTGACACCAAATTTGGAATCGGACTGGTGGCGGCAGGACTCTACCGTACCGACCGGAACGATAGTATTCTCCCTCCGTCCAATGTCTCTCTGTATGGGGATGTCTCCACAGTGGGATTCTATTTGCTGGGAGTACGTGGAAACCATCTGTTTCCCCAAGACAAATACCGGTTGAACTACAATCTGTATTTCTATTCTTTCCCAAGCCTTTACTGGGGACAAGGATATGACAATGGAGCCAATGATGACAATGAGAGTGAATACGATCGCTTTCAGGCGCAGGTTAAGGTGGACTTCATGTTCCGGATGGCACGTAACTTTTATATCGGTCCGATGACAACATTTGATTACGTGTATGGACATGACTTTGAAAAACCGGAATTATGGAAAGGAATGAAAGCGCGTAGCACCAACGTGAGCTTGGGGTTTTCCTTGTTGTATGATTCACGCGATTTTCTGACAAATGCCTATAAAGGATATTACCTACGGATAGACCAGCGCTTCAGTCCGGCCTTTTTGGGAAATAAATATGCATTCAGCAATACGGAACTGACGACCAGCTATTACCAGTCCGTGTGGAAGGGTGGGGTGTTGGCAGGCCAGTTCCATACTCTGCTGAACTACGGAAATCCGCCCTGGGGACTGATGGCAACATTGGGAAGTTCCTATTCTATGCGTGGCTATTATGAGGGGCGCTACCGTGACAAGTGTGCAATGGATGCCCAGCTGGAACTACGCCAACATGTATGGAAGCGAAATGGAGTTGCCGTATGGGTAGGGGCGGGAACCATATTCCCGAATTTCTCGGAATTGGAGGCCAGGCATATTCTTCCTAATTATGGTTTCGGCTACCGCTGGGAGTTCAAAAAGAGAGTAAACGTACGTTTGGATTTAGGTTTTGGCAAACACCAGACCGGATTTATATTCAATATCAATGAAGCTTTTTAGAGACATAAAAAAATGGTTCGACAATCAGGAACATTTGTTCTATCTGTTTCTGGTCATTCTGATAGTGCCCAATGTAGTGCTATGCTTTACAGAACCCATATCATGGACGGCAAAGATATGTAATATCCTGCTACCCCTTTCTATATATTATGCTGTAATGGCTTGGTCGAGAAACTGTGGCAGGACATTCTGGCTGCTATTTCCGTTCATCTTCTTCGGAGCCTTCCAGCTTGTATTGCTGTATCTTTTCGGTCAGTCCATTATCGCAGTGGATATGTTTCTGAATCTGGTGACAACCAATTCGAGCGAGGCGCTGGAACTGCTGGACAATCTGATACCTGCCATCGTTATTGTGGTAGTGCTCTATATACCTGCATTAATTCTGGCAACCATATCCATTGTACACAAACGCAGACTGTCCGAAGCATTCATCCGGCAAGCTCGCCGTCGCACTCTATATGTGTTGTCTGCCGGAATATTATCCTTAGGCACTGCTTATTTGACAGATAACCGGTATGAGCCGAAATCCGAACTGTATCCTGCCAACGTATGCTACAACATAGCACTTGCTTTTCAACGGACGGCCCAGACGCGGAATTATCACAAGACCTCTAAAGATTTTACCTTTCATGCTAGAAGTACTCATCAGGCTGATGAAAGGGAAGTATATGTAATGGTGGTGGGAGAAACCTCACGGGCATGCAACTGGGCTTTGTACGGCTACGAACGGGAGACTAACCCGGGACTGTCGGGCATTGGCGGACTGACAGCTTTCAGCCATGTGCTGACAGAATCAAACACTACCCACAAGAGTGTTCCGATGTTGCTGTCGCCGGTCAGTGCTTCCAGTTTTGATTCCATCTATTATCAGAAAGGGATTATCACAGCATTCAAGGAAGCCGGTTACCAGACCGCCTTTTTCTCGAACCAGCGTTATAACCACTCATTTATAGACTTCTTCGGCAAAGAAGCCGACACGTATGATTTCATTAAAGAAGATGTGGGGGATTCCAATTACAACCCCTCTGATAACGAACTGTTGAAACTGGTAGCAAAAGAACTGGGCAAAGGAGTTTCCAGGCAATTTATAGTTCTCCACACTTACGGTTCTCATTTCAATTATAAAGAGCGCTATCCGGCAGAGCAGGCTTTCTTCCTGCCGGACATGCCCGTTGATGCGGAAGTGAAATACAAAGACAACCTGATTAATGCCTATGACAATTCTATCCGCTACACGGATAATTTTCTGGTTCGTCTGATAGATATGCTTCAAGAACAACATGTCAATTCTGCCCTGATATACACTTCAGACCATGGAGAAGATATTTTCGATGACAACCGGCATCTCTTTCTGCATGCTTCACCGGTACCCTCCTATTATCAGATACATGTGCCATTCTTTATTTGGATGTCCGAAAACTACCGGCAGAGATACCCATCGTTATTGGAGGCCGCACAAGCCAATAGGCAGAAGAATGTATCTTCCAGTGCCTCATTCTTCCAGACAATGCTGGAAATAGGTGGAGTGGAGACCCCATACCGGAATGACTCTTTATCTGTCACCAGCGCTCTGTTTATCGAAAGACCCAGAGTCTATCTGAACGACCACAATGAAGCCCGCACACTGGATGATGTCGGTATGCTCAAGGAAGACTTCAAGATGCTGGAAGAGAAAGGCATCAGGTAATCAGGGAAAGAGAGCAGGCTGTTGCTATTTTGCCCTGATTCTTGATATAAAATTCTGAATCACCGGATACATCTCCTCTACCGTATTCAGCTCCATGCAAGCCGTCTCCAACGGGCACCAGCCGGTCTTGTCACGGTTAATGATATGGGGAACCTCTTGGGCAAAAGTCGTTTCAATTCCTGCTTCGCACAGCAATGCCAGCGCAGGAGTGCTGATTATATCGGCATAGACCGTTTTAAAGCCTCCCAGTACCATCAAAGCAGCGGCACCTTTCCCTATAACCTTATCGGCAATGGCAGCCCCCTTCATAAATGCAGAATCTGCCTGGTACAAATCATACAAATCCGCTACTCCCCGTTGGGTGAAAGTACGGACTTCCTCCCGGTTCTTCATAACACAAGAGTATCCTCCCTTGTGCAGTATGTCAATGATACTCTCCATTTTATAAAGTCTCTTGTTTCAACTGTTCTACAAATTTGTCAATACGATGCAGTTCTTTGGGAATATCAATCGTTTGCGGGCAATGCGGAGAACACTGGTTGCACCCGGTACAATGGTCGGCCTGCCTCAGTTTGGGTACACTTCGGTCATATCCTACGAGAAAAGCACGGCGTGCTTTCCGATAATTCTCATCCTGGCTGCTTTCCGGCACATTTCCTTCATTGACACATTTATTGTAATGTATCAAGATGGCAGGAATGTCAATTCCATACGGGCAAGGCATGCAGTACTTGCAGTCGTTGCAAGGTATGGTGGGGTACTCCATCATCAAATCTGCCGTATCATACAGATACTGAGTTTCTTCTTCTGTGAGTGGTACCAATGGAGAGTAAGTACGGATGTTATCCTGCAAATGTTCCATATAAGTCATGCCGCTCAGCACTGTCAGTACATCCTGGGGAGAACCGGCATAACGGAATGCCCAAGACGCCACACTGCGTTCGGGTTCGCGCTGCTTCAGCCGTGCCACAATATGGTCGGGGACATTGGAGAGCCGCCCACCCAGCAGAGGCTCCATAATGACAGCAGGGATCTTACGCTTGGCCAGCTCGTCATACAGATACTCTGCCTTGAAGTTGCTGCCCGAAGCATGTTTCCAGTCCACATAATTCAACTGTATTTGTACAAAGTCCCAATGAACTTCACCACGGTCATGCATCTGCAAGGCATAGTCATAGACTTCGATATCTCCGTGGAACGACCATCCCAAACGGCGGATGCGTCCTGCTTCACGCTCCTTGACAAGAAAATCAATCATACCGTTGTCTATGTAGCGTTTGCGGAATTGCTCCATGCCACCGCCACCAATCATGTGTAGCAGATAGTAGTCTATATAGTCCACCTGCATATCCTCGAACGACTTACGGTACATGGCGATGGAACCCTCGCGAGTCCAGGTATCAGGATGAAAATTGGATAGTTTGGTGGCAAGATAGAACGATTCGCGTGGATGGCGTTTCAGAGCTATTCCCGTAGACTTCTCACTCCATCCTTGTACATACATCGGAGACGTATCGAAATAATTCACGCCATGGGCAATGGCATAATCCACCAGTTCGTTTACAGCATCCTGGTCTATCATTTCCCCTTTTCCATCCGGAGCAGGAACGGTAGGCCAGCGCATACAGCCATATCCTAAAATAGAAACTTTGTCACTCCCCAAACCAGGAAAACTACGATAGGTCATTTTATCCGTCGGAATGGGGCCCAATACTTTACTGCCTTCACTGCTTCCTTCCTTAGAACCACATCCATAGAGGGCAGCAGTAGATGTGGCGGTTGTAATTCCCACTATCTTCAAGAAATCACGACGGTTCATATTGTTTTTATGATGTTCTTCCATACTTATAGAAATTCTACTTTGTTATATAATTCGATGTCTTTCATGTCCTTCCACATAGATGGCACTGAACGGACGGGCCGGACAAAGATTCTCACATGCCCCGCAGCCGATACAACGCTCCACATTGATTACCGGAATCTTTGGAGAATCCTTGTCTTCAGGTATACTCGGCACCATTTGTATGGCTCCCGTCGGACAATGGCGTGCACAGTTGCCACACTGCACACCATCCGTCAGTGGTATGCAATTTTTCTTTACCCACACGGCATGCCCTATCTGAACGGATGATTTATCAGCTTTGGTTATCGGACGGATAGCCCCTGCAGGACATACCTCCGAACATTTTGTACATTCCGGTCTACAATAGCCGCGTTCGTATGACATTTCCGGTTGCATCAATTTCCTTAAGTCTGCAGAAGGACGAAGAACCTGATTGGGACATGCCGACACACAGAGCTGGCAGGCCGTGCAGTGTTGCGCCATATTGCGGGCACTCAATGAGCCGGGAGGAGTGAGGGGAGTGCTTCGCTTAGGAATCTTCTTATCTTCAATGGCTGCCAGTCCTCCGTCTACTTTCTTTTCCTGCGCTTTTAAAACAGAAGTGGCTGCAACCAGAGCCGTTGCTGTGAAAAAACTGCGGCGGGTTTCGTTTATCTGTTCCGAATCTGCCTTGCCCGCAGCAGGTTTACCGAAAGGATGATACTTGTAGGAAATGGCTCCATGCTTGCACTTCTCAATGCAGTTCATGCAAACCACACACCGGCTTGCATCAATCTGATGCTCCTTAAAGTTGATGCAGGCTGCCTTGCAGTTGCGTGAACAAAGACTGCATTGGTTGCACTTTTCCGAATCTATTGTGATGCGGAAAAGCGAATAACGTGAAAGGAAGCCCAAGACCGTTCCTACCGGGCAAATCGTATTACAATAGGTTCGTCCGTTGCGTCCGGCCAGAACAACAAGCACAGCCAAAGTAGCGGCAGCAATAATAAAAGTCGGCAGGCTCTTCAACCATACATCC
>ENA-OQKC01000618-OQKC01000618.1-human-gut-metagenome-genome-assembly--contig:-NODE-618-length-14677-cov-4.163780_pt1 | contig 14677 bp, 17 predicted proteins | sample MGYA00242774_ERZ504790 | MGnify/ENA primary metagenome ERZ504790 (study PRJEB26092, sample SAMD00036419) | human gut metagenome | host: Homo sapiens | study: EMG produced TPA metagenomics assembly of...
AAAAGAAATAAAAAATATTAAGATATTAGAAAATCATAGGTATATAATCTTTAACACCAAAAACCGGATTGAGTTTATTCTGCTCAATCCGGTTTTGCCCTATTCCCTTTCTCTTTTTAAAGTTTAACTTTTTCAGATGAAGAAAAAAAGGGCTGCCATATACAGAACGCTATGGAAATGTTGTTATACTATGATGCATTACAAAGCTTTTTCAGCTTTAATATATCCTGATTAGTGCTATAATATTCTAAAATGTTAATAGACATACATTTTTTATTTCCAAAATGTTGATTTCTATACATTTTTCATTTCCAAAATGTTGATGCTCGAACTATAATAGTTACTGTAGATATTTTTATATTATTTGTTGATAGGAGGATTTTATAAGTAACTGAATACATTGACTAACAGGATTAAATGTGTTTAAATATACTCAAAGGAGTAAAAGGTTATGAACACATCAAATATCACAAATTATAAGCCAAAAGATTTTGCGGAACTGTTAGGCGTATCCGTTAAGACATTACAACGCTGGGACAGAGAAGGGATTCTAAAGGCAGACCGAACCCCAACTGATAGACGTTATTACACTTACGACCAATATCTTCAATTCAAAGGCATAAATACCGAAAATGATATGCGACAAGTGGTTATTTATACAAGAGTGTCTACAAGAAATCAAAAAGATGATTTACAAAATCAAGTCGCGTTTTTACGACAGTTTTGTAATGCTAAAGGAATTATTGTTGATCAATGTATTGAAGATTATGGAAGTGGTCTTAATTATAACCGTAAAGAATGGAATAAACTGTTAGATGCAGTAATGGAGGGAAAAATCAAAACCATAATAATCACCCATAAAGATAGATTTATCAGATTTGGTTATGATTGGTTTGAAAAATTCTGTATGAAGTTCAATACGACCATAGTGGCAGTCAATAATGAAGAACTATCACCACAAGAAGAACTTGTACAGGATATTGTTTCGATCCTTCATGTTTTCTCTTGCAGGCTGTATGGACTTCGTAAGTATAAAAAACAAATAGAGAGGGATGAGGAAATTGCGAAAGAGCTTCAAGACGGAAATAAACCCGTCAGAGGAACAGAAGATCAAGATCCGTAAGACAATAGGAACTTGCAGGTTTATCTACAACTTCTATCTTGCTCATAATAAAGAACTTTATAATAATGGCGAAAAATTTATGAGCAGCAATAAGTTCAGAGTCTGGCTTAATAATGAATATCTTCCACAACATCCGGAGTATTCATGGATCAAGGAAGCTTATTCAAAAGCAGTAACGCAGGCAGTGAACAACGGACAGACCGCATTTACAAGATTTTTCAATCATGAAAGTGCCTTTCCTAATTTCAAAAAGAAAGGCAGATCTGATGTGAAGATGTATTTTGTAAAGAATAATCCAAAGGATTGTCGTTGCGAAAGGCATAGAATCAATATTCCGTCACTTGGTTGGGTCCGTATCAAAGTAAAAAGGATATATTCCAACAGCTAAAGACGGATATGTGGTTAAAAGTGGCACGGTCTCAATGAAAGCTGACAGATACTATGTTTCAGTTCTTGTAGAAATTTCTGATAACAAGATTGCTGATAATTCCAATGCAGGAATTGGCATAGACTTGGGATTAAAGGATTTTGCCATTGTTTCTAATGGTAAGACTTATAAGAACATCAACAAGTCAGCAAGACTGAAAAAGCTTGAGAAACAACTTATTCGGGAACAGAGATGTCTCTCCCGTAAGTATGAAAATCTAAAGAAAGGAGAAGTCACTCAAAGGGCGAATATACAAAAACAAAAACTCAAGGTACAGAAACTTCATCATAAGATAGATAATATCCGTACTGATTACATTAACAAGACAATCGCTGAGATAGTGAAAACCAAGCCATCTTATATAACGATCGAGGACTTAAATGTAAATGGTATGATGAAGAATCGACATCTTTCAAAAGCAGTTGCATCACAAAAGTTTTATGAATTTAGAACAAAGCTGCAAATCAAATGCAATGAAAATGGGATCGAACTTCGAATAGTAGATAGATGGTATCCATCATCTAAAACCTGTCACTGCTGTGGCGCTATCAAAAAAGATTTAAAGCTTTCAGATAGAATATTCAAATGCAGTTGCGGTTATGTCGAAGACAGAGATCTCAATGCTGCACTTAATTTGAGAGATGCAATAACTTACGAAGTTGCATAACTAAAACGCAAACGTAAGTATGTACCGAAGGCTATTTTCGGGAATTTACGACTGCGGAGTGTACAAGAACTTGTGAGTAGATATGATTTCGGTCAATCAAAAACATACACGGTGAAGCAGTAAGTAGAACTCGTGAGAGTCTACGTTATCTCGATGTGAGTATATTTACACATATTTTGAGTGGCAGAAGAAAAAGATGTCTAAAAAAATTGAACGAAATGATCCCTGCTGGTGTGGAAGCGGAAAAAAATATAAAAAATGTCATGAAGCATTTGATGAAAAAATGGAACTCATGAAAAAGAAGGGGTATGCAGTTCTTGACCATGATCTGATCAAGACACCTGCACAGATCGAGAAGATCAAAGAGAGCTGCAAGATCAATGTTGCAGTTCTTGATTATGTTGCAGAGCATATCGGACCAGGCGTGACGACACAGCAGATTGATGACTGGGTACATGAAGAAACAGTACGTCATGGCGGAATTCCGGCACCACTTAATTATGAAGGTTTTCCAAAAAGCGTATGTACATCTATCAACGAGGTAGTATGCCACGGAATCCCGGATGAAGAAATTGTCTTAAAAGAAGGTGATATTGTCAATGTAGATGTATCCACCATTTATCAGGGATATTTTTCTGATTCCTCCCGTATGTTCTGTATTGGACAGGTAAGTCCGGAGAAGGAGAAGCTTGTCCGTGTGACAAAAGAATGCATAGAGCTTGGCCTTGAACAGGTAAAACCATGGACACCGATCGGAAATATGGGAAGTGCTGTACACAAACATGCAGTGGAAAACGGCTATACAGTTGTGAGAGAAATTGGCGGACATGGTGTAGGTCTTGAGTTTCATGAAGATCCATGGGTAAGCTACACATCTAAGGAAGATACAGGTGTACTCATGGTACCCGGAATGATCTTTACTATTGAACCAATGGTCAATATGGGATCTGATGAAATCTATACAGATGAGATCGATGACTGGACAGTGAGGACAGAGGATGGTCTGCCATCGGCACAGTGGGAGATCATGGTCCTTGTTACAGAAACAGGACATGAGGTCCTTTGCTGGTAAAAGCCATCGAAAATCCGGAAAAAAAGTCCTTGCAATGAGAAGTTATCTAGTGTATAATCACATATGTTGTGAAAAAAGATGGTCCTCTGTTACCATATGTGTATTAAGAACATCCAGTATAATTAAGGAGAGAAAGAAATGAACGAAATTATTAAGAACATTGAGTCCGCTCAGCTGAAAGCTGAAGTACCGCAGTTCCGCGTAGGAGACACAGTAAGAGTACACGCACTGATCAAAGAGGGAACACGTGAGCGTGTTCAGATCTTCGAGGGTACAGTACTTAAGAGACAGGGTGGAAGCACAAGAGAGACTTTCACAGTAAGAAAGAGCTCCAACGGTGTTGGTGTTGAGAAAACATGGCCGCTTCATTCCCCACATGTAGTTAAGGTTGAGGTTATCCGTCATGGTAAAGTACGCCGTGCGAAACTGAACTACCTGAGAGATCGTGTAGGTAAAGCAGCTAAGGTTAAAGAGCTTGTAAAATAATTTCATAAGTAAAGAGGCAGGGACAATAACATTTGCTATTGTCCCTCTTTTTACATCAGTGCGTATGCGTGTAAAGACACATACAGGGGATAGAATATGGGATTAAATAAGAAGATTAATATCGAAAATCTGAAGGAAAACAGAGCTGTTTCCGAAGCAAGGGAGAAGCTTCGTGATGACAGGACAAGAGGAATCGTGAAATGGGTGTTTGAAATTATTGTGACCCTGGTTTTTGCTGTGCTGGTTGCAATTTCTGCATTTCAGACTGTGACATTGCAAGAAAGTGCCATGGAACCCACGTATTCTGTAAGTGAAAAGTTTTTTGTAAACAGGGCTTTATATAAGGTCAGTTCACCAAAACGTGGAGATGTGATCGTTTTTAAAACAAGCGCCAGTGACTCGGCAGCCCTGCATATCCGACGTGTGATCGGCCTTCCCGGGGAGACTGTTCAGGTTAAAGACGGGAAGATCTATATCAACGGCAAGGTTTATGAAGAAAACGGAGCTTATCAGGATATGACAGATGGAGGACTTGCAAATAGTGCTATAACTCTGGAAAGCGGGGAATATTTTGTCCTTGGTGATAATCGCAATAACAGTGAGGACAGCCGCTTCAGCGATATCGGAAATATCAGTAAGAAGTACATTGTCGGGAAAGTTTGGTTTACAGTTTCTCCGAAAAATAAAATAGGTTTTATAAAATAGATCAAAGTAAACAGATTAAAGTATAGATAAATGAGGTGAATTATGAACGTACAGTGGTATCCAGGCCATATGACGAAGGCGAAGCGTCAGATGCAGGAAGATATCAAGCTGATCGATCTGATCATTGAGCTTGTAGATGCAAGAGTTCCTCTTTCCAGCCGAAATCCGGATATTGATGAGCTGGGAAAAAACAAGGCGCGTATGATCCTTCTCAACAAAGCAGATCTTGCCGATGAGAGACAGAACCGTGCCTGGATGGAATATTTCAAAGAAAAAGGAATCTATGCGGTAAGTATTGATTCCCGCAATAAGGGATCTATGAAGGCCGTTTCTGCGGCAATCACAGAGGCATGTAAGGAAAAGACAGAGAGAGACCGGAGACGAGGAATCAAAAACCGTCCGGTACGTGCGATGGTTGCAGGAATCCCTAATGTTGGAAAATCAACATTTATCAATACCTTTGCAGGAAAAGCCTGTGCCAAGACCGGTAATAAACCAGGAGTTACAAAAGGAAAACAGTGGATACGTCTGAATAAAAGTGTGGAGCTTCTGGATACCCCTGGAATTCTCTGGCCAAAATTTGAAGATCAGGAAGTTGGAATGCGTCTTGCCTATATCGGTTCGATCAAGGACGATATTCTGAACATCGAAGAACTTGCCCTGGGTCTGATCGGATATCTGCAGGAGTTTTATCCGGCAGCGATCAGAGAGAGATACAATGTAGAAGAAGAGCTGAAACCGCTGGATATCCTTACTGCAGTTGCGAAAGCAAGAGGATGTCTGAAAAAGGGCGAAGAGCTTGATTATGAGAAAGCATCCCGCCTTTTGCTGGAAGAATTTCGTTCCGGAAAACTGGGAAAAGTGACTCTGGAGTTTCCAAAAGGTCCGGAGGAAGCGTAATGGAAACAATGAAAGATATCAAGGCGCGTTTTGCGTCAGCGAAGGAGGGCGAATATAACGCCCTTTTTCGTCATTATGAAAATGATGAGAGAAGCGGTGTACAGAAACTGATCCAGCAGTATCACAAAAAGCTTCAGGCTCTGGAGGATGAGCGTGTACGTACAGAGAGCATGAAGAAATATGAACATGAATATGAGCATCTTGGATATCTTTGCGGGATCGATGAGGTGGGAAGAGGCCCTCTTGCCGGACCGGTAGTCGCCTGTGCGGTGATCCTTCCGAAAGACTGCGATATTTTATGGCTGAATGATTCTAAAAAGCTTACAGCTAAGAAGAGAGAAGAATTGTACGATGTGATCCTGGAGGGAGCAGTTTCTGTTGGAATTGGAATGGCAAGTCCGGAGAGGATTGATGAGATCAATATCCTGCAGGCAACCTATGAGGCAATGCGTCAGGCAGTGAGCAGGCTTTCTGTGCAGCCGCAGCTGCTTTTGAACGATGCGGTTACCATACCGGAAATCCAGATTCCGCAGGTACCCATCATCAAAGGTGATGCAAAAAGTGTATCCATTGCGGCAGCAAGTATTGTTGCCAAAGTGACCAGAGACCGGATGATGGAAGAATATGATAAGGTTCTTCCGGAATACGGATTTGCCTCCAATAAAGGATATGGTTCTGCAGCGCATATTGAAGCATTGAAGAAATATGGACCAAGTCCGATACATAGAAAAACGTTTATCACACATTTTGTATAAAAATACTTAAGATACCGACATCAAAAACAGAAAGGTTTTGTTTATCTGAAGGAAAATAGAAGACAGAAGGGCAGCTATTATGAAGGAATTGCTGCAGCGTTCCTGGAAGAAAAGGGGCTACAGATCAAGGAAAGAAATTTTCGCTGCCGAAGTGGTGAGATCGATCTTGTTGCACAGGATGGAAGATATCTGGTGTTTATTGAAGTGAAATACAGAAAGAACGGAAAGAGTGGAAGTCCTTTTTCAGCGGTAGGGAGAGAAAAACAGAGGATCATCAGCAAAGTGGCAATGTTTTATCTGATTGCACATGGATACCGGGAGCTGCCTCCCTGCCGTTTTGACGTAGTAGGAATTGATGGAGAGAACATCCACTGGATAAAAAATGCTTTTGATTTTTTCAGTTGAAAGGACTGGTCACATAAGATGAAAATAAAATGGTATAAAGATAAACAGCTAATGAATGTAAATCAGAAGAACAAGGTTACCTGGCTTACATATCCTGCTTTTGAGAAATTTTCCGGGATCGTACATGGCTTCAGTACCCGCCTGGGAGGAGTAAGCCAGGGGATTTATGAATCTATGAACTTAAGCTTCACAAGAGGGGATGAAGAGTCTGCGGTGCGGGAAAATTACCGCAGACTTTCTGCTGCTATGGGATTTTCCATGGAAGATATCGTAACCTCTGATCAGACACACACCACCAATGTACGTGTGGTCACGGAAGAAGACAGAGGAAATGGGATCACAAAACCAAGACCTTATACAGATGTGGATGGAATGATCACCAATGTGCCGGGACTGGTGCTGGCAACGTTTTATGCGGACTGTGTACCACTTTTCTTTATAGATCCGGTACATAGAGCTGTGGGATTATCTCATTCCGGCTGGAGAGGTACTGTAGGAAAGATCGGAAAAGTGACGGTGGAGAAGATGACTGAGGAATTTCAGACAGATCCTTCAGAGCTTTATGCAGCCATTGGTCCTTCTATCTGTCAGGATTGCTATGAAGTCAGTGAAGATGTGATCGATCAGTTTAGAGAGGCGTTTGAAGAAAAATACTGGGATGTGCTTTTTTACAGAAAACCAGATGGGAAATACCAGCTGAATCTGTGGGAGGCGAACCGAAGGATCTTTCTGGATGCAGGCATAAAAGAAGAGCGGATCTCAATGCCGGGCATCTGCACCTGCTGTAATCCGCTCTTTCTTTATTCACACAGGGCTTCTCACGGGAAACGTGGAAACCTGGGAGCATTTATTACTGTTCGTTGACTTTTTTCATGAGATTCATGATCTTTTCGTTGCTGGAACGAACCTTCTCGACAGATACATCATGATTGATGATATCGATGATACTTGCAAGATATTTGCTCATGTTTGCTTCGATATAGTATGGGCGGTCAAGAAGCTCAGGAATACGATAGTTAAGGTTGGTTGTGATGACTCTGTCCAGCCAGCCTTTTTCGTAATATTCATCAAATTTGGCTACGCCATCTGTAAACAGACCGTAGGTTGTGCAGACGAATACACGTCCGGCTTTACGCTCTTTGAGCTGACGAGCAACATCCAGCATGCTTTCTCCGGAAGAGATCATATCGTCGATGATGACAACATCTTTGCCCTCTACGGAATCTCCGAGGAATTCGTGAGCAACGATCGGATTCTTTCCGTTGACAACGGTGGAGTAATCACGGCGTTTGTAGAACATACCCATATCGACTCCAAGGATATTGGAGAAGTATACAGCACGGGACATGGCACCTTCATCCGGGCTGATGATCATGAGATGATCATTGTCAAGCTTGAAATCAGGGACATTTTTGACCAGTGCTTTCAGGAACTGGTATGTGGGGAAAAAGTTATCAAAGCCCTTCAGCGGAATAGAGTTCTGTACACGTGGGTCATGAGCATCAAAAGTAATGATGTTGGAAACACCCATGGCACTTAACTCGCGAAGTGCAAGTGCACAGTCAAGAGATTCTCTCTTGGTACGTCTGTGCTGACGTCCCTCGTAAAGGAATGGCATGATAACGTTGATACGGTGTGCTTTACCGGTGGCTGCGGAGATGATTCTCTTCAGATCCTGGTAATGGTCATCCGGAGACATGTGGTTCTCATGACCGCATACGCTGTAAGTAAGGCTGTAATTGGTCACATCTACCATGATATAAAGGTCTGTTCCGCGGACAGATTCCTTGATGTAACCCTTACCCTCACCGGTTCCGAAACGTGGGCATTCGCAGTCTACAAGGAAAGATTTTTCTGCATATCCCTGTGGGATGATGGTGGATTTCTTGGCGGCTACAAGTTCTTTACGGAATTTAACCAGCTTTTTGTCAACCTCCTCGGCCAGTTCGCGGCATCCGGCAAGTGCGGCGATTCGGATCGGGGCAACAGGCATAGACTTTTCCAGCAATTCTATGTTTGGCATAATATTCCTCCTAAGTGTATGTCATTAAAAATTCTCAGTCTATTTATAACATCAGACCCACGTGTCAGTCAAGGTGTTTTCTCAAAGTGTTGATTTTTAAGAGCAAAGTTGTTATTATATACGGGATAGAAAAGGGAGATAATGATGAAATTAAGAAAACATATGATTTCCAGGGTGCTGCCCGACAGTATTGCCGAGGAGCTGGGGCTGGAGCCGGGAGACAGACTTGTGTCTGTAAACGGACAGCCTGTGGAAGATGTCTTCGATTACCGGTATCTCATGAATGAAGAGCTCGTGGTGCTTCTGGTAGAGAAGCCTGATGGCGAAGAGTGGGAGTTGGAGGTAGAGAAGGAATATGAGGAAGACCTTGGAATAGAATTTGAGAACGGAGGACTGATGGATGACTATCGCTCCTGTTCAAATAAGTGTATGTTCTGTTTTATTGACCAGATGCCGCCAGGTATGCGTGAGACGCTGTATTTTAAGGATGATGATTCCAGGCTTTCCTTTCTTCAGGGAAATTATGTTACGCTTACCAATATGAGTGAGAAGGATATTGAGCGTGTGATCCGCTATCATCTGGAACCGATCAACATTTCGTTCCAGGCAATGAATCCGGAACTCCGGTGTAAAATGCTGCATAACCGTTTTGCAGGAAAGGCCCTGGATAAGGTGGATATGCTGTACAATGCAGGAATCACCATGAATGGACAGATCGTACTGTGTAAGGGTGTCAATGACGGAGACGAGCTGGAATACAGCCTTGAAAAGCTTTCCGCTTATGCGCCGGTCCTTCAGAGCGTTTCTGTTGTACCGGTAGGACTTACCAAATACAGAGAAGGTCTCTATCCTCTGGAGCCTTTTAATAAGGAAGATGCTGAAAAAGTCCTGGGGCAGATCGAACGCTGGCAGAAGATCATGATGGAGAAATACGGGATCCATTTTATCCATGCTTCAGACGAATGGTATATTCTGGCAGACAGGGAGCTTCCCTGTGAGGATGAATATGATGGATATCTGCAGCTTGAGAATGGCGTGGGAATGCTCAGACTTCTGGAAACGGAAGTAAAAGAAACGCTGGAGGGGCTTTCCGGTGACGACCGTAAGGTGACAGGCAGGATCGCTACAGGAAAACTGGCAGCGCCTTTTATCGCACGCTATATAAAAGAGATCCAGAAGAAATATCCCAATGTGCAGATTTCGGTCACAACCATCGAGAATCGTTTTTTCGGTGAAAAGATCACGGTGTCCGGTTTGATCACAGGGCAGGATCTGAAAGAGCAGCTTTCCGGTCTTGACCTTGGAGAGAAGCTTCTGATCCCATGCAGCATGCTGAAAGGTGATGAGGAGATTTTTCTGGATGACATGACGCTGGAAGAGCTTTCGGAAGCACTGAACACAGAAATTGTAATCGTAGACACAGGAGGACGTGATCTGGTGGAAGCCGTGATCTACCCTCCGGAACATAAACAAACAAGAAGGAGACAGATTTATGAGCAAACCAGTAGTAGCGATAGTGGGAAGGCCTAATGTAGGCAAATCCACTCTGTTTAACGCTCTGGCAGGTGACAATATTTCCATAGTAAAGGATACACCAGGAGTAACCCGTGACAGGATTTATGCAGATGTCACATGGCTTGACAGGACATTTACCCTGATCGATACAGGCGGAATCGAGCCGGACAGCAGCGATATCATCCTCTCAAGAATGAGAGAGCAGGCACAGATCGCCATTGATACGGCAGACGTGATCATTTTTATCACAGATGTCCGCCAGGGTCTTGTGGATTCCGATGCCAAGGTGGCAGATATGCTCCGCCGCAGCGGCAAGCCGGTACGTCTTGTAGTTAACAAGGTAGACAGCCACCAGAAATATATGATGGACGTATATGAGTTTTACAATCTTGGAATCGGAGAACCGATCCCGATTTCCGCAGCTAACAGACAAGGTCTTGGAGACATGCTGGATGAGGTGATCAAAGAGTTCCCGGATAAGAGTGAAGAGGAAGATCAGGATGATATTCCGAAGATCGCCATTGTAGGAAAGCCGAACGTGGGAAAATCTTCTCTGATCAACAAGCTTCTTGGAGAGGAGCGTGTGATCGTATCCAATATTGCAGGAACCACACGTGATGCTATAGACACAAAGGTTACCTGGAACAAAAAAGATTATATTTTTATCGATACTGCAGGACTTCGACGCAAGGGTAAGGTAAAAGAAGAGATTGAGCGCTACAGTGTTATCCGTACTGTGACAGCTGTAGAGCGTGCAGATGTGGTTGTAGTTGTGATCGATGCCTCCGAGGGCGTTACCGAGCAGGATGCTAAGATCGCGGGAATCGCTCATGACAGAGGAAAGGGTATCATTGTAGCGGTAAATAAATGGGATGCCATTGAGAAAAATGACAAGACCATCTACAAGCATACGGAAAAGATCCGTCAGATCCTTTCCTTTATGCCATATGCACAGATCATCTTTATCTCTGCAAAAACAGGTCAGAGACTTCCAAAGCTTTTCGAAAATATCGATACAGTTATCGAAAATCAGACACTTCGTATCCAGACAGGTGTTCTTAATGAGATCCTTTCTGAGGCAGTCGCTCTTCAGCAGCCGCCGTCTGACAGAGGAAGAAGACTGAAGATCTTCTATATGACACAGGTTGCGGTAAAACCGCCGACATTTGTTATCTTTGTCAATGACAAGGAACTGATGCATTTTTCCTATGTAAGATATCTGGAGAACAAGATCAGGGATGCATTTGGATTTTCCGGAACTTCCCTGAAATTTATCATCCGCGAGCGCGGGGAAAAGGAATAAAAGTATGGAACGTATTATTTGTCTTGTTATCGGTTATGTATGCGGGCTTTTTCAGACAGGCTATATTGTTGGAAAAGTCCACAAGACAGATATCAGAGAGCATGGCAGCGGAAATGCGGGTACTACGAATGCCTTCCGGACCTTTGGAAAGAAAGCGGGAGCGATCACCCTGCTGGGAGACTGCCTGAAGTGTGTACTGGCTATTGTGATCGTGAGAATGGTTTATGGAAATTCCATGAATGGTATCCTTCCGCTTCTTACCCTTTATGCAGCATTGGGATGTATCCTCGGCCACAATTTTCCGATTTCTATGGAATTTCGCGGTGGAAAGGGAATTGCTGCTTCTGTGGGTATGATCATTGCTTTTGACTGGCGGATATTTATTGTATGTGCAGTTGTCTTTTTTGCACTGTTCTTTACAACTCATTATGTATCGCTTTGCTCTCTCAGTGCATATGCGGTGGCTTTTATCCTGGTCCTGGTTTTTGGACATATGGGAAAATATGGGATGGATCAGGCGCATACTGTTGAGCTTTATATCGTGATGGCAGTTCTTACAGCAATGGCGTTCTACAGACACAGGGCAAACATTGTAAGACTGTTTCATGGAACAGAGAATAAGGTGTTTTTAAGCAGTAAGAATAAAAAATAAGAGGTAAGATTTATGGCAAAAATCAGCGTACTGGGTTCGGGGAGCTGGGGATTAGCCCTGGCACTCCTGTTGCATAATAATGGCCATGAAGTCCTTCTTTGGTCAGCAAGACCGGAGAATGCCCGAAAACTCCCGGGAAAAAAGAGAAAATCCTGACAGGCTTCCGGGGGTACGGCTTCCGGATGAAATCGATGTCCTGACAGATCTGGAGCGTGCGCTTAAGGATGTGGATGTAACAGTTCTGGCAGTAGCTTCCCCGTATATCCGGAGTACTGCACACAAGATGGCATCGTTTGTGTGCAGGGACCAGAAGATCGTCAATGTTGCAAAAGGTATTGAGGAAAAGACACTGAAAACACTCAGCGAGGTGATTGAAGAAGAAATCCCGCAGGGTAATGTAGCTGTACTTTCCGGTCCAAGCCATGCGGAAGAAGTAGGACGCGGACTTCCTACAACCTGCGTGATCAGCGCACATACACAGGAAACTGCGGAATACCTTCAGAGCATTTTTATGAGCCCTGTGTTCCGCGTGTATACAACACCGGATATCCTTGGGGTGGAACTTGGCGGAGCACTGAAAAATGTGATCGCACTGGCAGCAGGTACTGCCGACGGCCTTGGATATGGAGATAATACCAAGGCGGCACTGATCACCAGGGGAATCACGGAAATAGGAAGACTTGGTAAAAAAATGGGGGCGCAGATGGAAACCTTTTACGGCCTGTCCGGGATCGGCGACCTGATCGTGACTTGTGCAAGTAAGCATAGCCGTAATCGAAAGGCCGGATATCTGATCGGCCAGGGATATACGATGGAAGAAGCTATGAAAGAAGTGCAGATGGTTGTGGAAGGTGTTTATTCTGCAAGAGCTGCAAGAGAGCTTGCGGAGAAATATGAGGTGGAGATGCCTATCATAACGGAAGTGAACCGCGTACTGTTTGAAGGAAAATCAGCAGCGGAAGCAGTAATGGACCTGATGCTGCGTGATAAAAAAGTGGAAACGCCCATGCTCCCGTGGGAAAATGCGTGAGCGGATCAGTTAAATATTTCCGGGTTTCAGATATGTGAAATGCTAAGCTGGGAATAACAGGATCGCCGTATCAACTGAAAAGAAAAAATAAAAAGATATCTGCCAGAAGATCACTTATACTCTGACAGATATCTTTTTTGCATTATTATGGAAATTAAAACTGAATATCACGGAGATCTTCTGGAACATGAGAAGTATGCAGATCTTCGTTCAGTGTATCGATGATCGCCATATCTTCATCCTCGATATTGAAGTCAAAGATGTTTCCATTGCTGCGGATTCGTTCCGGGTTGATGGATTTCGGAATGACAGAAATTCCCTTCTGTATTGCCCAGCGAAGCCCGATCTGTGCAGGAGTCCTGGCATATTTGGTCCCCAGAACACACATTACATCATTATCAAAATATGCACCTCTTGCCAGAGGAGCATAAGCCTGTACCTGAATACCGAAAGCCTTGCAGTATTCAATCAGTTCAGCAGGGTAACACAAAGGATGGCACTCGATCTGGTTTACAGCAGGAATAACCCCGGATATCTTACGAAGCTCTTCCAGATGCCGGATATCAAAATTACTGACGCCGATACTTAAAGCACGTCCAGATTCCAGAATGGATTCCAGCTCTTTCCAGGTGCTCAAATAGCAGCCGGGAACCGGCCAGTGTATCAGATAGAGATCTACATAACTGACTTTCAGACGGTCGAGACTACGGGAAAAAGCTCCCTGGACATCGCCGAGACGCTGCGCATTGTTCCAGATCTTGCTGGTGATGAAAAGATCCTTTCTGGGAACTCCGCATTTGGCAATGGCACGGCCAACGCTTTCTTCATTTTTATAAACAGAAGCGGTATCGATCATGCGGTAGCCGGCGGAAATAGCAGAAGTGACTGCTGCTTCGGCCTGTACGTCATCGGGCAACTTGTATACGCCAAGCCCCAGAAGAGGCATTTCTCTGTCGTTGTTCAGAAAAACAGTTTCTTTCAAAATAATTCCTCCTTGTATGTTCTGCTTTCCATGCTTTTGCTATTATAGCACAAAAATATGAAAGAATCACATCAATTATATTACAAAAGTGATAAAGCTTAGAGTTGGACAGACGCGCAGACTGGGTAATAAGTTGTGGTTTGAAGAGACTAACTTCGTTAAAAATGAAACAATCGAGTTAATTTACTGTCAAAGTTTTTGGAAAAATAGGAAAAACAGCATATAATTTTGGCTATATTTTATAATTATTTTCTTGATAATAACAGTGAAAAGATGTATAATAAATTTAATTGATAAATTCTTGTCATGAGAGTGTCCGCCTGGCGGATACAGGGAAAGGGGTTATTTATGCATTTAATCAAAGATGAGAATGGCAATCTTGTTCAGCATGGACATGCAGACAGCCATGAACATACACATGAGCACACCCATGAGGACGGTGTGACTCACAGCCATACACACAGCCATGCGGAAGGAGATAACCATTGTCATACACACGGTGATGGACACTGCGGTTCCTGCGAGAGCGGTGACTGCAAGAATGAGACTGTAGCACTTCTACCTACATGCTGCAGCATAACGAGCATCATGCCGCAGAACTTGATCAGATGGCTAGACAATCGTTAAAGAAG
>ENA-OQKC01000620-OQKC01000620.1-human-gut-metagenome-genome-assembly--contig:-NODE-620-length-14646-cov-3.027894_pt1 | contig 14646 bp, 9 predicted proteins | sample MGYA00242774_ERZ504790 | MGnify/ENA primary metagenome ERZ504790 (study PRJEB26092, sample SAMD00036419) | human gut metagenome | host: Homo sapiens | study: EMG produced TPA metagenomics assembly of...
CCAGGCTTTGAATACGGTCAAGCTCTGCTTTGATGGCAGAGAACGCATTTTCTTCGGCAAAAATGCGGGGATTTGCCTCATAAATCACCATATCCGAAGCCATGTATTCTTCCTGTGGGACGGGAATCGGTTCCATGTCACTCTGACTATCACTACACCCCATACAAGAATGTAGCATCGTAAAGAGCAGTGTCGCAATTATTACTTTTTTCATATTTCTACTTTTTATCTATACTTATACTCATTGGCGGAACTGATATCTGCAAAAGGAGCATCCAAACTCTCCAGTGATGGGCATTGGCAGAAAAGATACTAAGACTTAATACTAAAAATCCCGGAAGCCAATACTAAAAACAAAAGAGCTAAGAGATAACTTCTTCCCAAGGCTTGGTTTTCTATCCCAAGACTTGGGATAGAAAAACCAAGCCTTGGGACATATATCCGCAAGATTGAAAAGAGATATCCTATCCCCAATCTCATTCCACCAATAGGTCATTTAACATCTTCATTACTATACAAAACTCATTTCAAGAAATTATTCTGATTAGAAACAAAAGCCGCTTCAGATTCCGGTTCAGAGTCTCCGTCCGGATTGTTAGGGTCAATCTCCTCACCAGCTATGTCCGTAATACGGAAATAATAATCTCGATCAAGCGTCACTGCTGCGAGGTCAAATTGTGAGCCTCCATTGTTATTATTCATTATCAGATTGTAAGTCAATCCCTTATTTGCTTCACCTGTATCGAAGTATTTATAGGTAATTCCTTTTATCTCAACGCTACCAGTAGGTGAAATACCGGGCCAACCTCCAAAAAGTTCCGGCAAATCATTTCCCCACGCATAAAGTGTCAGTGCATCCCAACCTGTATTGTCCATCACGAACACAGCATAACCGTCATGAATCACTTCACTTGGGTCTTCCGGCTCCTCAAAATAAGCATTCCAGCGGGTTACCGTTATATCAGTGCGAGTACCTACCTTAGCCGAAATTTGATGTAAAGCATCCCCATTCTGCAAAGTACGCTCTATACCTTGTGTCTTAGAAACGAAATAAAAGCCATCGGCAAGTGTCTTTCCATTAACAAAATCTTCCGGATAGAGGTATATGCCCCATTTAACATCATTGTTTGCAGCTTTCTCCATCTGCCACTTAAGGTCTCCGGAAGCAGCATCCTGACCTCCATTGAAATCGCCTGCAATATAAATTATTTCATCGGCACCAGTTCCTTGGGGCATAATCACCTCCAGCAAGATAGCATCGCTACGAAGTTCAAATTGCGGCAACTCATGGTCAAACACAATTTCCTCCTTGTCACAACTACTGATGAAAGCTACAAAAAGCAACAAAAGCCATAGCGGATTACATATATATTTTTTCATTGTTACTATTATTATAGGATGATTAATAATTAGGATTCTGTACCAGTCCCGGATTTACCATAAGGGCAGACTGGGGCAAGGGATACCACTCGTATTTGCGGTCACGTTTAGCCGGATAGCTTAAACCGTCGTCCGTGGCACGGCCAAAGAACCACCATTGCCCTTGCGTAAACTTATCGAAACGACGCAAGTCTGTACGACGACGACGCCCCTCTCCCAAGAATTCAAGTCCCCATTCACTCAACATCCAATCCATATCAAAGGATGTAAAACCAGGACCGGGCTGTTCGAGAGCCGATTTATCTGTAAAATAGCGTGTTTTAACTCTATATACCAGCTCTTTAGCACCTTCTGTATCACCTGCACGCATTTTACATTCAGCAAGAGTATAGACCACTTCACTCAAACGGAATTCCACCTCATCGATGTTTTGGAAATCAATGCCTGCACTCTCCGGATAAACCGGATATCTTACCAAACGGACACCTGAATTCGTTTCACCCCAGCGAGGTGACATGACAGTCTCCAGATTACGTCCTAAATTAAGGAATGTACCCACCTGATCCACATAAACCAAATCCTGACCGTCACGGTCGGCATCTGCTTTCAAAGCCGCACCCTTACCATAGTTGGCTTTAATAGCCCCTTTCAAAAAAATGCCTTGATAGTTTCCTGTTGTTTCATTATACACATAGTTCTGCTTACGGATATCTTTATCGTGGAAACGTTCATAAACTGCTCCTAACTTATCACCGTAGTCAGTAAGAAAGCTCTTAGGATTGTCAGTACCACCATACGGCTGTACATTTCCAGAATTATCCCATGAAGGTGCCAAGCATACACAATTCCATCCGCTCTGGCTGTATGTACCTCCAAAGTAATCCCAACAATTGTAAGGCATGAAAGGCATGTTACGCATCCAACCGGTATTGACCTGACCGACTTCCATCGCCAATGCCATTACAACTTCCGGACATTCTACATTGTTTATCGAATAAATATCGCGATAGTCATCGGTAATGCTGTAAGTACCATAATCGCCATTCAGAATTTTTTGGCAAAGAGTGGCACACTCATTATAACTGTTTTGTTTGATAAACACCTCAGAATTCAGCAACAAGCGCATCTTAATCATACGATTGGCAGCTTGGTTCATGCGGTTGCGAGTCTTTCCAGAACCATCTTCTTTCATAAGATCTGTAACTGACTCATCTAATTCCTGACTGATAAAATCGTAGATAATCTTGCACCCCTTATCAAAATCAGTATCTGCAGAACCAGGGATTTCCGCACCCGAAGAAATGTTCAAGGGAAGTGCTCCACCCCAAATCTCAAAGATATTGTAGTATGCCCAAGCACGCAGGGTACGTACTTCGGCAATATAACTATTCAAAGCATCCTCAGTCATGCGTATAGATGCGGGGCTGATTGCCTGCAAATCTGTAATAAGCGTATTGCAAAGCCCAATAGTGGTCCACGCATTCTCCCAAGTTTGGCGAATAATGGTTGATTCTGACGTCCAGGTATGTGAAGACAAAGCAAACTTCAATGCCTCATCCCATCCCCAAAGTCCACCGTTCCAACTGCGCCATGCCACCTGGTCGGCAGAAAACTCCTGCAAATACCAGAAGTATTCCAAATAACTATATGCAGCTTTCGAATAGATGGCTGCCACTGCCCCCTGAACACTCGTCTCATCTTGATAATAAATTCCGGCATCCACACGATCGAACACTTCCTCGTCCAAATTAGTACAAGAGAAAAGTGAACATGACATAATCATCGCCAATAACCAACGACATTTTATATATTTCATATCTTTCATATTTTTAATAATTTGTTTCTCATTTATTTGAAGCGAAGAGTCACACCTAAACTCAATTGAGTTGCTGTAGGATAAGCACTATTACTATCTACTCCCGGCTGGATACCATTCACGTCTATAATTGAAGGGTCATTACCAGAATATCCGGTCAAGGTAAACAGATTCTTGGCAGACAGATATATGCGCATATTATCCAGTAACTTACGGTTCTTAGGAGTAAAATTATATCCCAAGGTTACATTTTCCAGTTTTATGAAGCTACCATCCTCCAGGAAATAGGAAGATATTACTCCACCACCGGTACGGATATTCTTATCTTCCAGATACGCAGAGCGAAGAACATTATCTGTACCACATCCCTGAAGCCCCATACCATATTTACGCATGTTGAATACATCAAAACCGAATGTACCGCGGAAGAATACACTCAAATCAAAGTTTCTCCAAGTCAGGTTGTTACTCCAAGACAAGAAGTGCTTGGGAGCACCATTGCCAATATAACGTTTATACTTGGCATCAGCCTGAGAAATCGGTATTTGCTCATCTTTATCATTCAAAATAAGCATATTGCCATTTTCGTCAACACCTGCATATTCATAACCGTAGAACTGCCCTATCTCTCCCCCTTCCTGCACACGGAAGAAATATTCGCTGGAACCAGTACCCGGTTTTAAGTAAAGGTCGAGATAAGATGCCTTGTAAATATCGTTAGAAAGTTTGGTCAACTTAGTCTTTCCATAAGAATAATTGATTCCGCTCGTCCACTTCACTGCTGTTTTAGTAAGGATGTCACCATCCAAAGATACTTCTATACCGGTATTTTTCGTTGTTCCAACGTTAACCAAAATAGTGGAATAGACAAAAGGCGGTTGAGGTGCCGTGTACGTATAAAGCAAGTCTTTAGAACTACGGTCAAAATACTCCACTGAACCACGTAAACGATTCCATAGAACAAAGTCAACACCCAGATTAATCGCAACGCTCTTTTCCCAAGCCAAATCCGGATTAGCATTACTGGAGGGAGCATAGCCCGTTACCCAACGCCCGTCAAAGAGATAACTACCATTGGTATTGTAAGTAGAAAGTGATTTATAAGCATCAAAATCCGAACGACCGGTAATTCCGAAAGAAACACGCGGTTTCAAACTGGTCAACACTTTCCGGGTATTCTTCATAAAGCCCATCTCCATCATTTCCCAAGCCAAAGAAGCTGCTGGGAAGTACCCCCACTTTTGGTTAGCACCAAATTTGGAAGAGCCTTCATAGCGCAACGAAGCCGATGCAAAAAGCATATCCTTCCAATTATAGTTCAACCGACCAAAGAAGCCAATAAGTGTCGATTCAGAGCGACCGCTATATAAACTTGCCAAACCATCCTTCAGATAAGAGCCACTGCCCAAATCCCAATATTTCGTATTATCAAAAGAGAAGTCGTTGTTACTACCACCAATCTGTTCCCAGATAGACTTCTCATAAGTATAGCCCACTACAGCCTTAATATTGTGGTCGCCCAAGTTCAGTGCATAATTTCCCAACCACTCCAATCGATTGGTGTACCATTTCTGATACTTCATTTCCGCACGTCCTTTATAACCATTCCAATAGGACTCCGAACCGGCAGACGAAGCATAATATTGTTGCTTCATGTCATTGTAATGCAATGAGTAACTTAATGTTGTATTCAACAAATGCTTTTCTGTCTGCAAAATATTCAGTTTAGCCTCAGCCGTACCCAACAAATACATACGCTGGCCGTTGTTATCTCTCAAAGCAAGCTCCGCAACCGGATTGGTTGCACCCGTAGGAGAAGTAGGCTGATAATACGAACCGTCTGCATTATATACCGGCATTGTAGGATTCATTGTGAGTGCCCTATCGAAGAAACCATCATTTCCCCAGGTTTCATTTACACGACGTGCACTCAACGAACCGTTGAATTGTAAGCGATTCTCCAGTACACGCTGTTCCATAGAAAAACGACCTCCAAATTCTTCACGACCACTCACGATGTCAAGTCCATTGGCACTTTTGTAATTGAAGGAAGCACCATAGAAACCATTCTTTGTGCTACCATCAATAGATATATATTGGTTTGTGTCGTATGCTACATCACGAGTAATCAGTCCATACCAGTCAGTGTCGGCTCCATAGTCTGTACCTCGTCTCGAACGACGGAATTCATCAGCCGACAGAATATCCGGAGAGGGCTTGGCTACATTAAAAGCGATGTAACTGTCATATGTGACTACCGTTTTTCCAGCTTCACCCGAGCCACGTTTCGTTGTAACTAAAATCACACCATTAGCACCTCGCGTTCCGTAAATAGCAGCTGAACCCGCATCTTTCAATACCGTAATAGATTCAATATCCTGTGCAGCGATGTTACGGATATCGCCACCTGCCACACCATCTATGACAATCAAAGGACTATTACTTGCAGAAACAGATGTTGCACCACGTACTTGTAATGAAGAACTGGAGTTAGGATTGGCAGCTGCCTGCGTATTGACATTCAAGCCCGCGACTTTTCCCGATACCATTTCCATCGGGTTATTCATAGCCCCCAAATTAAAATTTTTCTTATCCACTTGTACAATGGAACTGGAAACTTCTTTTTTACTCAATGAACCGTAACCCACTACTACAACTTCTTCCAACACCTGCTGGTCATCATGCAAGACAACATCAATCTTGTTTCTACCGGATACGTTCAGTTCCTGCGTTTGGTAACCTACATAAGAAAAAATAAGTATTGCATCAGGATTGACATTCAATAACACATAGTTACCGTCAATGTCAGTTATCACCCCCGAAGTTGTACCCTTTACCAATACACTTGCACCGATAAGACCTTCACCCGTTGCATCGGTCACCTTTCCTTGTACCTGAAGTTGTTGCGCAACAGCAACACCAGTCATCATAAGAAAACCCAGTAAAAGGATCATGCGCTTTTTAAGGCATCTCTTTAGACTTTTCTTTTTCATCTTATTAGAAATTAGTTAAACAATAAATAGATTGATGCAAATGTATTATCAAAACAAACGCACGATTTGGGCTGAGATAAAAATCTAAAGTCCTACAACAGGCAATCAACTATAATACAACGCATTACGAAAATGCTATTGCTACTAATTTCTAAATCATTTCTAGACTTTTTAAGGCAGAAGAAAGCCTCAAAAGGAGGATAAAATCAAAAAGAAGTTATTTTCATCACTCGTTCTTCAAAGTCCTCTTTACAAAGAGACTTGTTTTTTAGCTTGGAACGATAAGTATAGATGGTAGTTATGGAATAACGCAAAAATTCTGCAATACGCGCACTGTCTGTAATACCTAAACGAATCAGTGCAAATATGCGCAGTTCGGTAACAAGCAATTCTTCATTTTTAGGATGCAATTGTTCTTCAACTGGCAACAAACGATTAAATTCTTCTACAAAGTTAGGGAATATCTTAAGAAAAGATACATCGAAATTGTGATAGAACTCTTTCAACTCTTGATTTATGAAACGGTCGGACTTCAATGTACGATATAACTCCTCAAGTTTACCGGCAGCAGCCTGCTTGTTCAATATGCGGCGATATTCTTCCATCTTACTTATATAAGAGGAACTTAAACTGAGGAAACGTCCCAAATACTCTTCCTTAATATGATTGGCTTCCGTAAGAGTCTGATTAGTATGCAATAATCGTTCATTAGCCTCATGTTGAGACTTGTTCAGCTTCTTCAATTCACTATTCAATATACTCAATTGGGAATTGGCAGCAACAACTTTTTTACGGGCATAAGACAATTTTTTCATTTGCCATAGCACACACAGTACTGTCAATAGAAGGAAAACAGAAAGGATACATATGCCTGTAATAAACATTCTCTGCCGCTGTTGCTGTATTTCCTTTTCTTGCTGATAAGCACGATCTATGAGCGGAAGCATCTTGGAATTCTGCGAACTACGCAACCGAGTAGTATAATAATTAGCATCTTCCATACTAATCTTGATATAGTGATTAGCACGTTCCAAATCGCCCATTCCATAAAGTAATTCCGCTAATGCGCACAAAGAATAATTTTCTTTCACCACTGCCCTAATGTCAGCAATGGCACTGCTAATACGTGCTTCCATTTCTTTTTGCTTGTTCCCCACGACATGATAAGCAAAAGCCAGAATTGAAGTAGCTACTGCATACTCACGCGTATTGGATTTCAACCGAGGTAAAAAATTCTTCAATAAACATATAGCCTCCTGACTTTTTCCCTGGTCAATGAGCTGAGGTGCATGCACGACTACATATCTATAAGTATCTTCCGGTACTAGGCTGATTATAGAATCCCTATACAAATTTGCTATCCGAAGATAATTGTTCACGTAGTTCCGATCAGTGGCGTACTCTGCCTGATAGAGATTATAAGGTTTTCAAAACATACATAATAGTCCACTATATTTTCACCCTCCAACGTGTTACGAGGAAGCGATTTCAGCAATTCCATTGCTTCAACAAAAAGGCCCGAAGTATTTAGAATATGTACTTTATTTAATATAGAACTATTTATCCATTGCCTATTATTTAGCCGTGTGGCAATAAGAATATTTTCATTTATATAATGTAATGCAGAATCACTAATATAAGAATTATATTCGGCAAAAAGACGATTTTGTATCAGATAACGCTCCATGTCAGTAAGCCTCCCTTGCTTCAACTCATCCTTTATCAAAGAAATATACCGTTCTTTTTCTTCCTCGTATTGTCTACGCATTACGATAGTCTTATCCAGAACAGACAAAAGGCTATCTATTGCAGATGCATACATACCAAGCGAACATGGCAACAGCATTATTATTAAAATCAAGATACGCATCATAGGTTAACATTGTGACATAACTTCGCAAAGTTACAATTTTCTTCTGTTATGAAAATACGATTTTAGTATTTTCTTTGGCATTATAAGTCGTACATCATAGGGATTATACATCTACCGAAATTCATATTTCCTCTACTTCGGATAGCTTTTAAAGCTTTTATGGCAGTTTTCAAACCTCCTTCTGCCTAATAATGGCTAACATTGCAACCGAAACCAAAGGTTGACATCAACATGAGAAAGACATTATTATTTTTATACCTTTTATCTCTCGGCAGTATTGCCGCATACGGTCAGACACGTCTGACCCAAGACCCCAAACTGGAACGACAACTCCACGAAAGCGGACTGATACATCAACCCCTCCCCCTGGATATTGAAAACTCTTTCGAAACCAACGGATGGAAAAAGGAGGTCTTGCAAAGCGCTCCTCTCACCCGCTCGGCAGGTACAGAGGGATGGAGTCATTCCGGCGCAGGAAGCATGTCCTTCAGTACGGAAAAGACCGTTTCCGGCAAAGGCAGCATCAAACTGCAATTCCCCACATTCACCGGGAAAAGGGCGACCGGCTCTCCTTCCGACCCAGACTATGCCACCTACGGAAACAGCAGTGTTACCTATCATCTAGACGGCGCCAATCTGGAGAAGTACAACCGCATCGTATTCTCCATCTATCCCGATTGCGACGGCGCGCGCATCGTCAACATGAACCTCACGTTTCGCAATGCAGATACTCCTGCCAAGAAAGGATATAATCAGCCTTCGGGTTCACACCTCATTAACCTTATTAATAAGGAGTGGAACCAATGCTTCCTCGAAATAGACGAGTATCAGCGCGACAAGGTGATGTCCATCACCTTCAGCACAGCCCTCAAAGGCAAAGACCGGACTACAGGAGATTCAGCTATCTACTACCTGGACAATCTACAACTGCAAACGGTGAAAGCCCCTGAGAAAGTCAGCGGATGGATACCTGCCGATGGAAAAATCTCCTACTCGACAACCGGCTATGCCGTCAACCACCCCAAAACCGCCCTCATCAACACAAACCTCACCATAGACGCCGGAAAGCGCTTCCAACTGCTTACCCCAACCGGAGAAATAGCTTACGAAGGAGACATCCGAAAAGAGAAAACCACTCTCGGAGAATTTGGCCTTATTGATTTCACCTCCTTCAATAATCCCGGAGAGTATCAGCTGAAGGTCGGAACATCGCTAACTCCCACCTTCCGGATTGGAGAAAGACTTTGGGAAGATTCACAATGGAAAGTGCTGAACTTCATCTTCTGCCAGCGCTGTGGACATCCGGTTCCCGGCAAGCATTCCACCTGCCACGTAGACCTCATGTCCCGACATGACGGACGCAGCATCTCCTACTCCGGCGGATGGCACGATGCAGGAGACTTGTCCCAGCAAACCTTGCAGACGGGAGACGTGACCTTTGCTCTGCTCGAAGCCTATAATAAACAAAGAAATATCAACCCAGCCCTCGCCGCCCGCCTGCGTGAAGAGGCGGAATGGGGAGTAGAGTTCATCCTAAAGAACCGCTACGGCGATGGTTACCGCGCCAGCAGCATGGGATTGCTTATCTGGCAAGACGGTGTGTTCAATACATTGGACGACATATCTTCCGTACGTGTACAGAACATGGCATTTGACAACTTTCTCTATGCCGGATACGAAGCTTACGCCTCCATGACGCTGGACAACGACCCGATGCTGCAGGAATACCTATTGCGCGTGGCCGAAGAAGATTTCGCTTTTGCTATGGAGAAGTTCAAAAAAGATAGCTTCGACCAGTTCGTCCAGCCTTACGAACACAGTTACAACACTTCGAAAAGTCAGTATATGGCTACCATCTCCTGGTCGGCAAGCCAATTATACAAGCTGACCGGAAAACCTTCTTATGCGGACATCGCCGCCGAATACATCCGCTACACCCTCGACTGCCAGCGCACGGAACCGCTGAAAGACAAAGACGGGACACGCGGATTCTTCTACCGGGACAAATCCCGCAAATCCATCGTACATTACATACACCAGTCGCGCGAGCAGGTCTATATGCAGGCCATGGTGATGCTTTGCGAAACCCAGAAGGAGCACCCCGATTATCCTAAATGGGTGAATTCCATACAACTATATGGAGAGTATCTGAAAGGAATGATGAAGTATACCCATCCCTACGGTATGATTCCAAGCGGTGTTTACCATGCAGAGGAATATAAGGATACCACCAACTTCTACGCCCTCCATCTGTTTCCCCCTGCCAATGCCAAGGAACTGTACACGGAACAGATTAAACGAGGAGTACAACTGGACAAAGAGCACTACATGAAACGTTTCCCCGTGTGGTTCAACATTTTCAACGGCAATACCGCCATCCATCTTTCCAACGGAAAGTCCGCCGCCATCTGCGGAAACTTCCTGAAGGACAAGGAACTGCTCAACATCGGTCTGGAACAGTTGTACTGGACCGTAGGCAAGAATCCTTTCGGACAATCCTTGATTTATGGAGAAGGACACAACTATCCGCAACTGAATACCTTCTCTTCGGGAGAAATGACAGGAGAGATGCCCGTTGGTATCCGTACCCTGGGTAACGACGATGTCCCCTATTGGCCGCAAACCAACAATGCCTGTTATAAAGAGGTATGGATTACCTCGGCAGGCAAATGGCTGTCTCTGATTGCGGAATATTAGATAATGGAGAATTAATAACTTATAAATTATAAATTACAAATTATGAAACATCTGTTTATTTTATTGTTTACGGCTTGCACCCTGCTGACGTACGCACAAGTCCCCGAAGGTTATCCGGCAAACTATGCCAAAGCTCCTCGCTTCAAGGCCTTGATTTATTACACGCAACATGCGGAAGAAGCACACGTACAATTTGCAGAACAAGCAACCACTTTCTTCAAGAAGCTCAATTACGGTGACGGCTTTGTTCTGGATATTACTACCGATTTTTCAAAATACCCATACGAGAAACTGAAAGAATACAATGTCATTATCATGCTTAACACATCCCCCAACACCAAGGCCGAACGCGATGCTTTTGAGCAATACATGGAAAACGGAGGCGGTTGGGTAGGTTTCCACGCAGCAGCCTACAACGACAAAAACACGCATTGGCCCTGGTTCGTTAAGTTTCTTGGTGGTGGGGTGTTCTATTGCAACAATTGGCCTCCCCAGCCGGTATTGGTCGAAGTCGACAACGAAGAACATCCCGTTACCAAGAATCTGCCTGCATCATTCGTGGCTCCCGCCAGCGAATGGTACCAATGGACTCCCAGCCCCCGCCAGAACAAGGACGTAGAGGTACTCTTGTCCCTATCTCCCAAGAACTATCCACTGGGTATCAAGGATGTAGTGAATTTTGGCGACTTTCCCCATCGTATGGTCCAACAAGAATTACAGAATGATTTACCTGAATATGGGGCATGGTGACGAAGAGTTTATCGACGGTACACAGAACCTGCTATTGGTTAATGCTTTCCGCTGGGTAGTGAGCAAAGACAAAAGCGGCAACCCGTTCCTCAAATAAAACGGTTTCCATAACAGCAATCAAGAGAATAAATAGGGGATAATTCCCCTATTTCCTATGTTAACACTACGTTTTTATGCCGAAACAGATACTTTTCCTTCGAAAAGTATCTGTTTCGGTCGTTTTATATAGATACCCTTGCCGGTTCCCAACGGGCCGGAATGACAGTTTCATATCGTTGAAACCAAAAGTTTCACTTGCTGAAACTTTTAGTTTACGTAAAGGAAACTAAAGGTTTCCCTTAATGAAACCAATTATTTCCCAATCAAAACTTCTCGTATTTAGTCTCAAAACTAAAAGTTTCATGTTGAGAACTAAGACAATAGCCACTTTTACGATTCACCCAATAAATAGGAGGCATCATCTTTTAGAAAGATTGGAAAGCGTGATAGATGGTTGTAACGTTTTTTATCTGTCACGGGTATCTATCACGCTTTAATTGATTTATAATCAAAACAATACACCCATTTGCGTGATAGCATGACAGATGTTTTGCCAAAACAAACTTTGTGAAGGAACAAAAAATCCCCGGTATTATTCACAAGGAAATACCGGGGACTCTTCAGAAAAAAACAATCAAAACTTATAACCAGCCAGGGTTCTGTGTCAAGCCACCTTTAGCTCTATCCATTTCCGACTGGTCAATTGGAAAGTATCTGAACTTCTCCGTCCAACCTTTGTTACCTAAAATCTCTGTTCCTTTATCGAAACGCAGAATATCAAACCAACGCTGCATTTCATCCATAAACTCATACCCACGCTCTTCAAAAAGAATATCCAACAGCTCCTGCTTGCTCTTTCCGGCCAAGTTGATACGATGCTCTTTGTCTTTGAAAGCGCGGTCTCTGACCTGGTCGAACCAGCCTTGCGCATCGGCACTGGCAGTTCCGTTGATGCGTACATCAAGCTCCACAGCCAGCAGCAAAACATCGGCATAACGGTAAATACGCCAAGAGTTATAATAGTTATCCGTAGGATTCACCGTAGACGTCGTCTCCTTTCTCGGATGAATCTTATAGTGCCCCAGACCCTCGTAATTTTCCTGCTGGTCACTGACTTGGAAAGCACTTCCTGCCGGTAGTTCACCTTTGGCCACCATTTCTGCCACTTTTTTAGCCTCGTCCGCATAGACAATGACTGTTCCCTCACGGCGCGTATCACCTTCCTTAAACATGTTGTAAACAGTACTCGGCATGGTATTCTGCCCATAACCTTCGCCCAAGCCGCCCTGCTCGGCACTTCTCGGGTCAACAATGTTACGACCGCCCAAAGAACGTGCAAGCCCAAACCCTTCACCGGAGTTATTGCCGGCATAACATACCTCAAAGATAGATTCCGCACACCATTCTCCGTCTTTCACCCATAAGTTTTGATAATCAGGGTTCAACCGGTATCTTCCACTGGTGATTATTTCTTTCATGTCATTCAATGCCACCTGATATTTAGTCTCATCACGATGGAACAAAATAATTTTGGCACGAAGCAGCTTGGCAGCATCCCGGCAAACGCGTCCCTGCTGTGTAGCACTGCGCTGGGGCAGATACTTAGTCACTTCGTCATCCAAGTCACCCATCATAAACTCATAAATTTCTTCACGGGTTCCTTTGGCAACGCTATACATTTCACTGGCTGCCAGATAATGTTTGATAAGCGGGAATTGCTCATACCCCATAAACAGATGGTAATAGAAAATGGCACGGTAAAAGCGCGCTTCGGCAGAAATGGAATTGACAAAGTCTGCACTGAGGTTGCATCCGGCCAATTTGTCAATCAACAGATTGGCAGCAATGACTCCATTGAACAAGCCAAAATCCCACTCATTCCACCAAGAACCATATCCCCATGCACCGAAACAAGAAGTCGCGTCATAGGTAAAAGTATCCCATTTCGTCTTGTAAGACCCCTCACCGATACCACCGCCGGTTTCGGACTCATCACCCAGCAAAGAAGAGTAAGACCAAACCTCCGGCATACGGGTCTGCATTTCATTCATCACGGCATACAAGCCCTTCATCATATCGTCTTCCGTCTTATAGAATTCGGTTTCCGACACCTGAGTTCTCGGATTCACTTCCAGAAAATCTGAACAAGCTGTGGTCGACAAAGCCATCGCACCCAAGGCCAATACCTTTAATATCTTATTCATTGTATCTAATTTTTAGGTTAATCAAAATGTAATATTCGCACCGATAGTATAAGTACGTGCTTGCGGATATGTTCCCCCGTCAAATCCATCACGTGTTCCCACTTCAGGATCATAACCGCTGTAGTTGGTAATTGTAAACAGATTTTCGCCCTGCACAAAGAAACGCAGCCCCTTGACGCCGACACGCTGCAACATCTGTCCGGGCAGACTATAGCCAATCTGCAACACTTTCAAACGCATATACGAACCATCTTCCACAAAAAAGTTTGAAACCTGATAGTTATTGTTGTCACCATCTATCACACGTGGTACCCAATTGGAAGTTCCTTCACCGTGCCAACGGTTCAACCAGGATTTGTCGTAGTTACCAAAAGTCACGTTGGAACGTCTGTACAGTTTATAAATATCGTTTCCGATACTTCCTTGAAAGAATGCACTGAAATCCAGCCCCTTCCAATCGGCAGAGAGCGTAAATCCATATGTCCAGTCGGGATTCGGCTTACCTATCATAGTACGGTCATCGCCATTAAGACCATTTTTACCGTCCAAATCTTTAAAACGGATATCTCCGGGCTTGGCATTCGGTTGTATCAACTGAGTCTTTCCGTTAGAATCTACGTAGGTATAGCTATCTATCTCCTGCTGATTCTGGAAAATACCATCATGCAAGTAACCGTAGAAGAAGCCGTACGGACGCCCGTTCTCTCTCCAACTGACCTGGCCGCCCATACCACCGCCGATATTATTGAGACCGACACGGTCGGGGCCCTGGTCTGTTACGGTATTCTTCACATAAGAAGCATTTCCATTGATACCCAGATTCACTTCACCCACCTTAAAGCGATAGGACGCTTCGAACTCGATACCTTCGTTCTTCACTGTACCCGAATTGAC
>ENA-OQKC01000624-OQKC01000624.1-human-gut-metagenome-genome-assembly--contig:-NODE-624-length-14582-cov-4.209339_pt1 | contig 14582 bp, 15 predicted proteins | sample MGYA00242774_ERZ504790 | MGnify/ENA primary metagenome ERZ504790 (study PRJEB26092, sample SAMD00036419) | human gut metagenome | host: Homo sapiens | study: EMG produced TPA metagenomics assembly of...
GATAATGAGAAAGCCCCCGGCGCTGCCGGGGGCTTTCGTTGTGCTGCATTTTATTCTTCCGATTTGGGAGCTTACGGGGTGGCGGCACTTGGCCAGCATATCCAGCTCCGGCATCAGCTCGGTGCTGATGACCGAGAGCATCTGCTCCATCTTGTCGCAGTCCTCCGCCGGGAAGCGCTTGCGCACACGCTCGATGACCGTGTGCAGGTAAGAATAGCTGATGCTGTAGTAATCGATGTATTTCTGGGTGGGGCGCAGGAAGTATTCGCGGCGGTCGGTGGTGGACTGGATCTTCTCCACATAGCCCTTTTTGACGAGGCTGCCGATTTTATAGGCCGCGTTGGGGGTGGAGATGCCCATCATGCGGGAAAACTCTGCAATGGTGGGCTCCCCCATCGCCATGATGCCCTCCATGCAGAAGGACTCCACCGTAGTCAGCGTGGCTTCGCGGGTGGCAAAGCGCTGAAATACATTCTGATAAAAATGCAGCTTGAATTTTGTATAGACGTCCTGAAAGACTTCTTCCAGCATGGGGCTTTCCTCCAGTGAGCAAATAGCTCAAAAAATTTACTCTTTTGATAAGTATACCATGATTTGCGCCGGAGGGGAAGACAAAAATCTACGATTCCGTTAAGATTTTGTGACCTCTTCCTTCCCAGTATGGCCCATCCGCGCCCTGACGATGCTGAGCACGACGAGTTCGATGGCGATGGCACAGGCCAGCAGCACGAAGGAGGTCAGGGTGTTGGCGGCATCGCCGAGGACAGCCTGTGCTGCGCCGCAGAGCAGATAGCAGCCCGCCGAGACGGCGGCGGCGGTCATGGCGTAGGGCAGCTGGGTGGAGACATGGTTCACGTGGCTGCAATGCGCGCCGGCAGAGGCCATGATGGTGGTGTCGGAGATGGGCGAGCAGTGATCGCCGCAGACCGCGCCGGACAGGCAGGCGGCGATGGAGACCACCAGCATCTCACCCTCCGGGAACGCATGGCAGACGATGGGGACCAGAATCGAGAAAGTACCCCAGGACGTGCCGGTGGCAAAGGCGAGGAAGACCGCCACCACAAAGATGATGATGGGCAGCAGGTACTGCAGAGCCGCCGCAGAGCCGCTGAGCAGGCTTGCGACGTAGTATTTTGCGCCCAGCAGGCCGGTCATACCGGAAAGCGTCCATGCCAGCGTCAGAATGAGCATGGGGCTGACCATGGCCTTGAAGCCCTCGGGGATGCAGGCGGCGAAGTCCTGAAAGGTCATGACGCCCCGCACCCGGTAAAACACGAAGGTGAACATCAGGGCAATGGCGCTGCCCAGCACGAGGCCCATGGAGGCGTTGCAGTCGGCAAAAGCGGTGACAAAGTCCACGCCCTCAAAGAAGCCGCCGGTGTACACCATGCCGAAGATGCAGGCCGCGATGAGCACCAGCACCGGCGCGATGAGGTCCACCACATGGCCGCAGGTGTCGCTGCCGTCGTCCGCGTCGTCGCCGTAGGGGCGGTCGTCGGTGGTGAAGAGGTCGCCCAGCAGGGCGTTATCCTCGTGCTTCTTCATAGGGCCGTAGTCGAGGCCGCTGAAGATGAGGAAGAGGCTCATCACCATGGTGAGGATGGCGTAGTAGTTATAAGGGATGGTGCGCAGGAACATGGTAAAGCCGTTGATGCCCGAGCCATCCGGCACAGAGGACGTGACGGCGGCGGCCCAGCTGGACACCGGCGCGATGATGCAGACGGGTGCTGCGGTGGCGTCGATGAGGTAGGCCAGCTTTGCGCGGGAGACCTTCTGCCGGTCAGTGACCGGGCGCATGACGGAGCCGACGGTCAGGCAGTTGAAGTAGTCGTCCACAAAGATGAGGATGCCCAGCAGCAGGGTGGCGAACTGCGCGCCCGCCCGGCTGTGGATGTGGGTGGAGGCCCAGCGGCCAAAGGCGGCGCTGCCGCCGGCCTTGTTCATCAGGGCCACCAGAATGCCCAGCATCACCAGAAAGACGAGGATGCCGACGTTGCTGGAATCGGACAGCTTGGACACCATGCCGCCGTCTTCGTTGAAGAAGAGGGTGGTCAGCGCCAGCTCAAGGTTGCCGTTGGCGTAGAGCAGTGCGCCGGTGGCGATGCCCACCAGCAGCGAGGTGTAGACCTCTTTGGTGTTCAGGGCCAGCACGATGGCCACCACAGGGGGCAGCAGGGACAGCGCCGAGCTGTACACGGCGCAGGTGTAGGTGGAAGGGTCGTCGATTTTGCCGGGCGTTGCGGCGGTACACCACAGCAGCAGGGCAAACACTAACAACGCACCCACCCACGAGAGATTGGTTTTTTTCATGATAAAATCCTCAGGTGATTTTTTTGCAGCCTGCCGGGCAGACTAACCCTTTAGAAGCCGTTTTCATAAGCATTGCACACCGCCCGAACGGCCTTTTTGCCCGCATACTGCGTTGCTTTCCCTTGCAATCCGCCCAGGATTGCTGCGGAAAATCGCCTTGTCTGCGAGCAAAAATTCTCGTCGTTCGATGCACGCTGCTTACAAAGACAGCTTCTAACGTGATGGGACACGGAAGGGGGTGTTGGCTGCGCCGGACTATAAAGCGATGTATTTAGAGCTGTTCCGTGCCAGCGAACAGGCGGCACGGCTTTTGCAGGAAGCTCAGGCCCGGGCCGAGCAGCAGCTGCTGGCTGCCGACCCGCCGCCCATCGAGCTCGCCGAGAAAAAAGAGTCTTAGCCCTTCTTGCTCTCGGCCTTGGCGGCAAACTTTGCGTCGTTGACCACAAAGCGCTCGTGGACGCCGCCGCCCACGGGGCCTTTCTCGTCGTACAGGGAGACTTTGAACACCAGCTTGCGGCCCTCCACAGCGGTCAGCTCGCTCTCGCAGGTGACGGTCATGCCCACGGGGGTGGGGCGGTGTGCTCCAGCTCCAGCTTGGTGCCCACAGAGCCGCAGCCCTCATCCAGAGCGTCGGCGACGCTCATCCAGCAGGTCTTTTCGGCCAGCGCCACCAGTGCGGGAGTGGCGAAGACATTCAGCGTGCCGCTGCCCATGGTCTTGGCGGTGTTCTCGGGGGTCACGGCGACGCTCTGCTTGCCGCGGATTCCGGTTTCTAACATATAAAAATTCCCTCTTTCTTAATTTGTCGTGATGCCGCAGTTTGCGGCAGATAATTTCACGTTTGTAAGGATACCACAAAACTCACACTATTGCACCTGTTTTCTGGATTTTCCTTCAAAACTCTTTCCGTCTGAGGCCAAACGCGGTATCATAAGCTGGACAAGGAGGGAAAGAAGATGAACGATTTCTGGAAATCCTACGACATCACCCACGCCGAATACGGGGCCGATTACCGATGCTACCCGCTGTATGGCACGGTCCACCTCATGGAGCTGGCCATTTCGCTTGCCTTTATCGTGGGGGCGGCCCTGTGGTATCGCCGCAGTTCTGCCCGCACCCGGCGGCGCATTTTAGTCGGAGTCACCGCTTTGCTCCTGCTGGACCAAGCTGTCCTTCTGCTGGGGATGGCCCTGACCGGCCAGTGGAATTGGGGCTATCTGCCCCTGCACCTGTGCAATATCAATGTCTTCGTCTGTCTGTACAACACGATCACGGACAGAAACTGGTGCAAAGAGGAGCTGTATGCCCTCTGTATCCCGGGCGCAATGCTGGCACTGCTCTGCCCCAGCTGGCTGGATGTCCCCTCTTGGTGGACGCTCATCAATCTGCACTCCGTCAGTATCCATGCCCTGCTGGTACTCTATCCAGTCCTGCTGGTGGCGGGCGGCTACCGTCCCAGTCCCCGGCGGGTGCCGCAGGTGCTGGCGTTCCTGTTCGGCTCTGCCCTGCCCATCTACTTTCTGAATCAGTCCCTTGACACCAACTTCTATTTCCTCAATGATCCCTACGGGAACATCATCACCAGCACCTTCACGGCCCTGCTGGGCGAAAAATATTATATCCTGGGCTTCCTGCCTGCCACCGCGCTGGCGCTGTTCCTCATGTATCTGCCGTGGGCGGCGGACGATAAAAAGAAGAAGCGGGCATGAATGCAGTGCAAAAGAAAAAGGCAGTTCGGTCAGGAATGCCTTTTTCTTTTGCACTAAATTGCACCCCTCCTGCAAAATAAATCTGCAAATTTCTTGCGTTTTGCGGTCTGTTTTATCAATTTTAAGAGAATGCTGATTTTTTGCGCAAATCCCCTTGACAGGAGCCATACAGCGTGCTATCATGAACACATGAACAGATGTTCATATATTAAAGCGAAAGGATGACAACGATGGCTGAGAATGCTCTTGCCCCAGAACAGAAGCTGCCCAAGGCCCCGCCGGTGCTGCCGGACGATGAGGTGCTCTACGAGCTGGCCGATTTGTTCCGGGTGTTCGGCGATTCCACCCGCATCAAGATCCTCTACGCCCTCCACGACGATGAGCTGTGCGTGCAGGACATTGCAAATGCCGTCCAGCTCAGCCAGTCGGCGGTGAGCCATCAGCTGCGGGTGCTCAAGGACTCAAAGCTCGTCCGCTTCCGCCGCGACGGCAAGACCATTTACTATGCGCTGGACGATGACCATGTGCGCAGCATCCTCTCCATGGGCATGGACCACATCGAAGAGTGATGCCCCCAAAACGCTGCAAGCTCTGCCGCACCCTGCGGCGGAGCGGGTAGATAGAAAGAAAGGCTGGTATTTATTATGAAAAAGAGCTACAAGATCGAAGTTGACTGCGCAAACTGCGCCCAGAAGATGGAGGATGCCGCCAACACGGTCGCCGGCGTCGCAAAGGCCACCGTCAGCTTTATGACCCAGAAGATGAACGTCGAGTTCGATGAGGGCGCGGACGTCAAGGCTACCATGCAGAACGTCCTCTCCGCCTGCAAGAAGGTCGAGGACGACTGCGAGATCTTCGGCATCTGAGTTTCGACTTATACTGCCGGGATGCGCGTGGAAAATGTGGAAAAATAAATCAGTTTTCAACAATTTCCACGGCGTTTTCAACATCCTGGGTGCAAAAAAAGAAAAATGAACGCGCATTTGCGGCTTTTTGCGGGAAAACCTCGTGGAAAAGCCGGGGGAAGCGTGGAAAGCGAGCCCCTTGTGGGGAAAACCTGTTGAATCTGAGAAAACTGCCCCAAAAGGAGGCTGGTACCCGTGACGAAAAAACAAAAGAAAATGCTGTACCGCATCATCGCCGCTCTGGCGCTGGTGCTGGTGCTCAAGCTGCTGCCGCCTCTGCCCGCGTCGGTGGAGCTGCTGCTCTACTGCATCCCCTACCTCGTGGTGGGCTGGGACGTGCTCCACAAGGCCCTTCTGGGCATCAAGAACCGTCAGCCCTTTGATGAATGCTTCCTGATGGCCGTCGCCACCGTGGGTGCCTTTGCGCTGGGCGATTACGTCGAGGGCTGTGCCGTTATCATCTTCTACCAGATCGGCGAGCTGTTCCAGGGCGTTGCCGTCGGCAAGAGCCGCCGCAGCATCTCGGCCCTGATGGACATCCGGCCCGACTACGCCAACATCGAGGGCGAGGACGGCAGGCTGGAGCAGGTGGACCCCGATGAGGTCGAGATCGGCACCGTCATCGTGGTCCAGCCCGGCGAGCGCGTGCCTATCGACGGCGTCATCGTCGAGGGCGCTTCCACCCTCAACACCGCCGCCCTCACCGGCGAGAGCCTGCCCCGGGATGTCCGGTCCGGCGACGAGGTCATCAGCGGCTGTGTCAACATGAGCGGCCTGCTCAAGGTCAGGACCACCAAGGAGTTCGGCGAATCCACCGTCTCTAAAATTCTCGACCTCGTGGAAAATTCCAGCATGAAGAAGGCCCGCGCCGAGAACTTTATCACCCGCTTTGCCCGCGTTTACACCCCGGCGGTCTGCTACGGCGCACTGGCGCTGGCCTTCATTCCCCCCATCGTTCTGCTGCTGATGGGCCAGCCCGCCCGCTTCGGCGACTGGGTCTACCGCGCCCTCACCTTCCTCGTCATCAGCTGCCCCTGCGCACTGGTCATCTCTATCCCGCTGAGCTTCTTCGGCGGCATTGGCGGCGCTTCCGCCTGCGGCATCCTCGTCAAGGGCTCGACCTATCTGGAAGAGCTGGCCGATACCCGCGTCGTCGTCTTCGATAAGACCGGCACCCTGACCCAGGGTACCTTCAAGGTCGTCAAGGTCTGCCCCGTGGAGGGCGGTACCGAAGACAGCCTTGTGGAAGCCGCTGCGCTGGCCGAGAGCTGGTCGAAGCACCCCATCTCCCTGAGCATCAAGGCTGCTTACGGCAAGGACATCGACGCTGCCCGCGTCACCGACGTGGAGGAGCTGGGCGGCCACGGCGTCACCGCCGAGGTGGACGGCAAGCCGGTCGCTGCCGGTAATGCCCGCCTGATGGCAAAGCTGGGCCTCACCGTCCCCGATGTCCCCCAGACCGGCACCATCGTCCATGTGGCCATCGACGGCAAGTATGCAGGCTATCTGCTCATCTCCGACGTGGTGAAGCCCCACAGCGCACAGGCCATCAAGGGCCTTAAGCAGGCCGGCGTCCGCAAGACCGTCATGCTTACCGGCGACGCAGAGCCGGTGGCAAAGGCTGTCTCGGCAGAGCTGGGCATCGACGAGTACCACGCCGGCCTGCTGCCCGGCGATAAGGTGGACCAGATCGAGAAGCTCCTGGCCACCAAGAACCCCAAAGAGATGCTGGCCTTCGTGGGCGACGGCATCAACGACGCCCCTGTCCTCTCCCGTGTGGATGTGGGCATCGCCATGGGTGCTCTGGGTTCTGACGCCGCCATTGAGGCTGCCGACGTCGTCCTGATGGATGACGACCCGGCCAAGATCGCCCTCGCCATGCGCATTGCCCGCCGCACCAAGAGCATCGTCTACCAGAACATCGTCTTTGCTCTGGCCATCAAGGCGGCCTGCCTGCTGCTGGGTGCTCTGGGTATCGCCAATATGTGGGTGGCCATCTTCGCCGATGTCGGCGTCATGGTCCTCGCTGTCCTGAACGCCACCCGCGCCCTCTACACGAAAGACCTCGTGAAGAAGGATAACTGAATAAGACGAAAAATACCCGCCCTTTCTATGTCTTCACAGAAAGGGCGGGTATTTTGTGGCTGTTAGGAGAAATGCGCGAAAAAGGATGGAGAGAGCTTTTTATAAAGGAATGACACCAACCAGCACTGCGGCAAGAACAGAGAGGATGCTGACGGGCCAAATCCAGCGAATGGAGTATTTGATGTGTTCACCCAGCTCAAGGTCCAGAACACCAAGACCAAGGAACACCGCCGGAGTGAGCGGGCTGATGGTCACGCCGACATTCTCGGCAATCAGGAGCGTATGAGCAACGACTTCTGCCGAAACACCGAAGTTTCCGCAGACGCCAATTACGACAGGCAGTAGGCCGTAGTAGAATGCATCCGTGCCAAGGCACATAATGAGCGGAACGGCGAGGAATGCGACGATGAAGTGGGTATAGGGGCCAAGTGCCGTGGGAATCAGACCAACGATGGCGGTCGCCATGTTGTCCAGAATGCCGGTGTTTTTCAGAACGCCAGTAAAAACACCTGCGGAGAAAAGAGTGACGACCATACTCATGGCGGCAGTGCCGTATTCTTTCAGCTTCTGGTTCTGCTTTTTCAGGTCAGGGATGTTGACGATTAAACCAATGGACAGACCGAGCATAAAGACGAACGCCGCAGGGAGAAGGTCAAGAACCAGCACCACCAGAACGGCCAGCGTAAGGATGTAGTTGACCGCCAGTTTCCAAGCCGGAGATTTTGCTGTTTCCGGGGCAGACGTAAGTTCGGCCTCGGAAGCTGCGGCATTTTCGGAAATTTTGGCCTGATTGCGTGTTGCAATGCGCCCCTGAAGGAAAGCCACAACCAGTAAGAAGAACAGCATCAGACCCTGAACCGGGATCAGGGGAGTCCACAAATCGGACGGAGTCATTTCCAGAACCGTAGCTGCGCGCATAGTCGGGCCGCCCCACGGAACAAGGTTCATCACGCCGATAGCAAGCGAGGTAATGAGCATCAAGGCGCGCTTGTCCAGATTCATCCGTTTGAAAATGGGCAGCATGGCAGTAGTCGTAATGATGTAAGTAGTGGCACCAGAACCGTCCAGATGACCGACAACAGCAATGAGAGCGGTGGCAATCATGATAGCAGTGATATTCTTGCCAGCTGCTTTGGTCAGACGGTTGACAATAATATCGAAGATACCGGCATCGCTCATCAGAGAGAAAAACGAAATGGAAAATACGAAGAGCGAGACGGTGCTCACCATGCCGGAAATGCCTTTTCCAGCGTAAGTACCAATATCTGTGATGGAAAATCCGCAAATCAGTGCTGCAATGACCGGGAACAGAACAAAGGCGATGGGCGGCAGCAGCTTTTTGGTGATAAGGCAATAGACCAGTGCTATTACCATCACAAAACCACGATGGCCTGAAACATCTTATTTTCCTCCTGTTATACTTCCTTGGCCGTTCAGCAGGGAATGTCCAGCAGAGAGACGTACTGCTGACCACCGTGCATATCCCGCTCGTTGCGACTGCCCTCAATGGGAACGCGAGGCAGGCTGATCTTTGCCACAAAAATATTCTTCAAGCAGTAGATCTGCAGATCTTCCGACTTTACCTGAAAGTCGGCTGCGATTTTGGCGCGGTTGTTCTCGAATGCAGCGGCCACGCGCTCGGTGTCCTCCACATTGTTGCAGAAGGCGTCAATGGTCAGCCAGAAGGGGCCAGCGTTTTTGCTGCGGATATATTTGACGGTGGATTCAATGGTATTCATATTTCCTGCCTCCTTAAACTTCATCGTATGCAAAGCGAACCAGTTCCAGCGGTTCTACAGAAACCGTGTGATACAGCTTGAACTCATAGATCGCGCCGCGCTCCATCTCGGCAGGGGAGAACAGAAAACCGTAGGACGGCATCTGCTTGCCCTCGAAGATGTTGTGGTGGAGCAGCAGCGGGTTGAATGCCTTGGTGATCTGGGTTGCCTTTTCCTGCGTGTCGGCGGTGACGGTCAGCATCATCAGAACTTCGTTGGGGACATAGCCCTCCGGGACAGGCATTCCAGAAACGCCGTTGTAGCCGTACGGACGAAGCCAGAAGTCATAGCTGTCGCGGGGAACACCGGCCTTTTCCAGTTTGTCTACGCCTGCGGCAGAGACTGCTTCCACCCACTTCATCGGGTCCTGCATTACCTTGCGGTCACGGATGCCCACCATGCTGACGGTCTGGTAGCCCACCGGGCCGGAGCCTTCCAGCTTCATGGTGTAGGGCAGATACTCAATGGTGGTGCCCTCCACGCGGACAGCGGTATCGGAGAGGGCGGTGTAGGTGGAGTTGGTGGTGTCGATGCGGATGCCCGGCTCGGTGAGCTGGATGGGGTTTGCGTTCTCATAAATCAGATGTGCAGAGACGGAGTAGGCAGAGACTGTCGAACCCGGCTGGACAGAGTGGATGGTAAAACCCTTCTCGTCGATTTCCATGAACACGCCGCCCTGAAGACCTGCGCTGGTGCAGACGCCGCCGCACTCGACGGTCTTGGCGGCGTGCCAGCAGGAAGCGGGGTCGCAGCCGTGCATCAGGGGGTAAGCGGCCATGACGGCGGTATCGGTGGAGCGGCCGCCGATGATGATGTCGGCACCGTTCTTGAAGGCCTCTTCGTAGGCCTCTGCACCCAGCAGTGCCACAATGGTGCTGCATTCGTCGAAGGTCTTCTCGGAGATTTCCGGTGCGCCGTGCAGAGCGGTGATCTTGCCCTCGCGGTACTTGGCTTTCAGGGTCTCCGCATTCTGCTGAGAGTAGATGCGGGCGATTTTCTTGTGGATGCCAGCTTCCTCACAAATCTCACAGATGAGCTTGTAGGCCATGTCCACGCCCTCGTCGGAGCCGCAGGTGCCTGCGGAACCGATGGTCATGGGGATGCCCAGCTTGTCAGCGCCCAGCACCATCCGCTTCAAATCGCGCTTGACGTCACGGATGGAATACTTGCCGTGGCCGGAGCCGAGGTAATAGGGGCCGGAGTCGGTAGAACCGGCATCGCTGGAAATAATGTCGGGCTTCATGGCAAGGCCTGCTTCAAAGGCTTCTTCGGTGCAGTTCAGGCCGACCGCACCATAGGGAACGAACACTTTCACGCTTTTCATAGGTTTTCCTCCTGTTGGCGAAACAACCGATTTGTTTCGTGGTTTCTAACTTGATTTTATTATATTCGCCCGATATAATAATGTAAAATACATTTTCTCTCATTGAAGCATAACACAAATATTATGCAAAAAATCATAGGAGTGCTTATGATAAACGAAAAACGGATCCAATACCTTCTGACCGTTGCACAAGAACAAAACATCACGACCGCAGCAAAGAAACTTTATATCTCGCAGCCTGCCCTCAGCCGGATGATACTCGACCTGGAGCAGGAGCTTGGCACACCGCTTTTCATCCGGGAGCGAAACGCTCTGCGGCTGACGCAGGCGGGAGCGGTTTACCTGAGAGGATGCCGTCAGATATTGGCCATTGACCGCTCTGTAAAGCGGGAAATTTCCGATTTGCTCAGCAGCCGCCGAGGGAAGATCACGCTTGCAGTTACTGCTTTGACAGGTGAATTTCTGCTTCCCCGCATCCTGAACGCCTTTGAAGCCGAATATCCAAACGTCAAATTGGAGCTTTATGAGGAGAAAATGCGATTTCTGAATGAAGCTGTAAAAAATGGGAAGGCCGACCTTGCACTGGTTCGCAGCCCCAACGACCCGGAACTGACCTATGAGCTGGTGATGGAGAATCCTGTCTATGTACAAGTTCCGCCCTTCTATTTTAGGAAGAAAGCAGGCTACCGACCCGGTACACAAAATCCTTCCATTGCACCCTCGGAATTGAACGGCCAGCCGATCGTACTGCTAAAAAAAGGGCGTGGAATGCGAGAAGAAGCTGAACGTCTCTTTTTACAACATCAAATCACCCCCAGCGAAGTCATCGAAACCGAAAACATTCATCTTGCCAATACACTGGTGCAGCTGAATAAGGGATTTTCTTTTATTCCGGACTTTGCTGTGCATGGCTTCTTCAGTGATGATGCTTCCAGCGTTTACTGCCAGCTGGACGGCTATTCTTTTGTCCGGCCTCTCTACTGCTGTTTTTCGCACCATCGTTACCTTACGCAGGCGGAACGGTTCCTGCTGGATCTGATTCGGCAGATGAACGTGGACAACAGCAAAAACACAAACCGATAATACGAAGATACTCTCTTGCAAATGCAGATAAACCTGTTATATTGCTGTATTGGAGGGTTGAAATGAATGCGGGAGCAAAACGAAACAAATTCGGCAGAGCCGCCCGAGAGCGTGGATAAGGGCTGGTTCATCTTCTTCATCACCCTGCTGGACCAGATCTACTGGCTCGCCAGCGCGGCCATGGGCGCGGCCCTCGGCGCTGTCCTGTCCTTCAGCACCGAGGGCGTCGATTTCGTCATGACGGCCATGTTCGTGCTCAGTGATAGAATGTATCAAAATTGACCTGCCGGTAGAACCGCTGCTGCAGCTGGTCGAAGCTGTCGCAGTCCTGTGCCAGCAGCCACATGATCTTGGTCACGACAGCCTCAATGGTCATGTCGTGGGCCTCAAGGAAGCGGAAGCGGTTCTTGACCCGCTTGCCCACCTCATAGATGCCCACGTCGCTGCCCTCGTAAGTGACCTGGGTGGTGAGGATGAGCACCTTGTGGGTCTTGTCGTAGTCGCCGAGGCCCTCGGCGAAGGCGTCCATCAGCCGCTGGGGGATGCCGCCTACGCCGAAGCTCTCCACGATGACGCAGTCGTAGAGGCGGAAAATGTCGGGGATCAAATCGGGGCTGAGGCCGGGCGTCAGCTTGAGCAGGAAGACACGGGGGCTGAGCGAGCGTCCAAACTCCACAGGGCCGGTGGGCCAGGGCGAAGGCACATACCGCACCAGACGGTCGCCCTGTACCAGTGCCAGCGCCGGGAAATTCACCGAGGCAAAGGCGTCGTAGCTGATGGTCTTGTTCTTCTTGGCGCGGGTGCCTGCGATGACATGGCCGCCGAACACCACCATGACGCCCCGGCTGCCGGGGTCAAGGGCGCAGATGACGCTGTCGCGAAGGTTTTTCTTGGCGTCGGTGATCTCGTTGGAGATGGGCTGCTGTGCGCCGGTGAGGATGACGGGCTTGTCGGCGTTCTGGATGAGGTAGGACAGCGCCGCCGCCGAGTAGGCCAGCGTGTCGGTGCCGTGGCAGATGATGAAGCCGTCGTAGAGGGCATAGTTCTCCTGCACGGCCTTCGCCATCATCAGCCAGTGCTCCGGGCCGAGGTCGGTGCTGTCGATGCTGCACAGGGCCAGCGTGTCGGGGCAGCAGAGCTCGTTCAGCTCAGGCAGATGAGCCAGAAGCTCTTCGCTGGTGAGCACAGGCTTGAGGCCCTGCTGGGTGCGGACGCTGGCGATGGTGCCGCCGGTGGTGATAAAAAGCAGACGCTGCTTTGTGGACATAAAAAAGCCTCCATCAGGAAGATTGAATCGCATTCATAGAAAGTATAACACACTCGCCCGCCCTTGCAAAGTGGCGCTCGGGCGGAAAATGGAGGCTTTTGGGACTTGGTCATAGAAATCAGGGGGATTTGGTGTATAATAGAGGTATAGAGCGCTTTTTCGCTGGGCTAAGTTCTCTTTTGCGCACCAAAAGAGAACCAGAAATGGTTCACGCGCCTGTGCGCGGGTTAGAGCGCTTTTTCGCGGGGCTAAGTTCTCTTTTGCGTGCCAAAAGAGAACCAGAAAAGCACCCGCTACTTTCGAGGCGCGGGAGGCACGAACTAGGGGCTGCTCGCCCCTAGTAACCCCGGAGAGGTGGGCTCCAACTCAAAATGCTGGAGATTCACGCCATTCGGCGTGAAGATCTCTTAACCGCATTTTGAGCCTCCGCCGATTTGCTGCTTCGCAGCAGACTTTACGCCCTTGCAGAACGTAAAGTTTTGCTGAAACGTAACACCATCGGCGGAGCCGTAAACCGGAGAAGCCCAAAAAATGCGTTTAGCGAAGCGGCTAGCATTTTTGGGCTTCGACAACCCCTTCGGGGTCTGAAAGGGGCGAGCAGCCCCTTTCTCGTGGGTCCCTGTCCTTGCCGCGCTAAACACGCGGCATTTGCTTCGCAAACCGGACTGTCGGCTTGAAAGCCCCACTGGGGCTTTCATGGCTTCGCCACCGCCGAGCCTCTCAATCGCTGGTGGTTTTCTGGTTCTCTTTTGACATCAAAAGAGAACATCAGCCTTAATGTAAAAGCGTTTTGCCCCGCGCACAGGCGCGAAAGCTAACTTATATGTTTTATCTTTTATTTTTTAGCGAGGTAATTTCATGAACATTCTTGTAATCGGCTGCGACCAGGTGGGCGCATCGCTGGTGCGGGACCTGGAGCGCATCGGCCACGACATCTCCATCATCGAAAAGGACTCCGAACAGCTCAAGCGTCTGGACGCCTTCGACGACTACACCTTCAGCGGAAACGCTCTTGTGGGCGACCCCACCGACCCCGATGTACTGCGTCAGGGCGGCATCGAGAACTGCGACGCCGTGGCCGCCGTCAGCGAGGACGACTCCCTCAACCTGATGGCCGCGCAGATCGCCAAGAGCCTCTTTCAGCGCGAAAAGGTCATCTGCCGCGTCTCCGACCCCCACCTGCAGGTGCTCTACCACAAGGCCTACGAACTGGACACCATCTGCCCCACCGTCCTCACCGAGCAGGCCGTGTTCCGTTCTCTCGCCAAATAATCGATACCATTTGTATAATGAGGTAGTATTATGAAAGTTTGTATTGCCGGCGGCGGGCGTGTAGGTCGGTATCTGGCTCAGAGCCTGCTGGCCAACCACCACGAGATCGTCATCATCGAGCCAGTGGAGAGCCAGTGCCGGATGCTGGCCGATATGCTGGACATCCCGGTCATCTGCGGCGACTCCATCAGCATGGACACTCTGCGCACCGCCGACGTCGCCAGCTGCGACGCCTTTGTGGCTGTGACCGGCTCTGACGAAGACAACCTCGTGGCCTGCCAGATCGCCAAGCGGGAGTTCGGCGTAGACCGCACCGTGGCCCGGGCCTCCAACCCCAAAAACCGCGAACTGCTCCACACCCTCGGCGTGGACACCGTGGTCTGCGGCACCGACAACCTGAGCCACATCCTCGAGCGGGAGATCGAGACGGATACCATCCGCCAGCTCCTCTCTCTGGGCGGCGGCACGGCCAGCCTGAACGAGATTTTGCTGCCCGAGAACTTCCTCTACGCAGGCAAGGCCATCATGGACATCCCCATCCCGGGCGACACCATCCTGGTCAGCATCACCCGCGACACCGAGTTCATCATCCCCCACGGCAGCACGATCCTGATGCCCTGGGACCACATCCTCTGCCTGACCCGTGACGACAGCCTGCACGAGCTGACCGAGGCCTGGGGCCTCAGCGGTAAGTGACGGAGCAGGAGCTGCGGCGCACCGCCGTCATCATCCCGCCCACCGGCCGGGCCGTCCTCTGCGTCTGGGCGGCGGTGCCGGGGCTGTTCGCTGCGCCCTTCGTGTTCTGGCAGAGCATCGCCGCCGGGGCGGGTTTCTGCCTGCTCTGGGGCT
>ENA-OQKC01000626-OQKC01000626.1-human-gut-metagenome-genome-assembly--contig:-NODE-626-length-14561-cov-2.984689_pt1 | contig 14561 bp, 20 predicted proteins | sample MGYA00242774_ERZ504790 | MGnify/ENA primary metagenome ERZ504790 (study PRJEB26092, sample SAMD00036419) | human gut metagenome | host: Homo sapiens | study: EMG produced TPA metagenomics assembly of...
CGCCCAAATCGGAAAGGGCACGCGCCGTATCATGACGCCGTTTCTGTATTTTGCCATCAAGAGCCTATATTGGTCGAAGGGCGGTACGCTGAAAAAGATACTGTGGTGTGACGACGATTCCATAAAGCCGTATTTTATAGCCGCAGGGGAAAATCTGACCTATACAAATTTGCGACGGCAGATTTCGGACAGCCTGGAGGATAAGCCCTTTCCGTCCCTTCCCGAGGAACTGCAAAAGCACAGCTATTTTGAGTTTGGCAGCATAGAAGATCATTTCAAATACCGTCAGGCAGTGATGGAAGCCTACCCCTGCGGCCATTATCCCGTGTTTGAGGGATACGAGCATATGCAATATCAGATACGCGATCCAAAGGGGTTCGCCGGAATGCTGACCCACATCGCCGAGCGTGACTGTATGCCGGAGCTGCCATTTATCAGAAAGTGAGCGTTACATATGAAATATAAAATAGAGAAAAACACCGTGCAGGAGACTCTGATCATTCCGCTGTATGCGCGGAAGGTCTGCTCAGAACTATACCCGAATCTTTACCGGGACGAAACAGCGGTTCGCCTGATTGACGAGATCGACTACGATTTTTCTGAGGCGGAGAAAAAATCCCGCAGCCTCATGCAGCGTTTCGGTTCACTGGAGGTGGCCGCGCGGCAGAATGACCTTGCTTTTGAGGTGCGGGATTATCTGAAAGGCCACCCCAATGCGGCGGTGGTCAATCTGGGCTGCGGGCTGGACAGCACCGGAAGAAGCTGCGGCAACTGCAGCTGTAACATTTACAATCTGGACTTTCCCGATGTCATAGCCGTGCGCAATGAGCTGCTGCCCGCCGGAGAGCGGGAGGAAAACATCCCATGCGACCTGAACGACACGGCATGGTTTTCTCAAATTGATGCCTCCGGCGGCGCGGTGTTCTTTGCCTCCGGCGTGTTTTATTACTTCCTGACCGAGCAGGTCAAAGCTCTTGTGCAGGGTATGGCAGACACCTTCCTCGGCGGTGTGCTGGTATTCGACGCTGCGAATCGGACGGCGGTGAAGATGATCGCCAAGACATGGCTCAAGAGTGCGAAGATCAGGGATGTGGGCGCTTATTTCGCAGTTTCGGACGCTCTCCAAGAGATCGGCGCGTGGGACAGCCGCTTGCAGGTCACCAGCCGGGGCTATATGCTGGGCTACACCGATTTGAAAGATCCATCCGTCAGCGGCTTTTTCCGTTTTCTCGCAAAGGTCGGCGACGGTATGATGAAAATGCAGATCGTGAAGATCAGATTTGGTGGCAAGCAATGAAAATGAGCAAAGAAAAACGAGCGCTTATTGCGGGCATGATTGGGTGCTCGCTCTATGTGATCGGCGACTTCTTGTTTGCGGCGACCGGGAAAACCCAAAGCACGGAATCCATCGGACTGATGGTCAAAGTCGCCTATCTCGATATGGCCACATGGCGCATGGTGGTCAGCATTATCTGCGGTGTTCTCGGGACGGCGCTCTATTACATAGGATTTCACCAGATGTGGAAGCTCCTGAAGCGGCACTGTGCCCAACCGAAGCAGCAGAAGTGGGTCAAGCTGTTTCAGATCGCCTATCTCACCGGCACGGTCTGCTGGGGCTATGTCCATGCTATGTTTACGAACATGGCACTGATCTTCAAGTTTACCTTTGAGAAATACGGCGATATGCAGGCTGCGGCTGAAATCGCCAACAAGGTGTTTTACTGCAACGCCGCGCCGCTGCTGGCATCGTATATTCTCTGCGATGTGCTGCTTTCTGTCGTGATGATCGTTATGATATGGAAAAAGATGCTCCATCTGAAAAATACAGCACAGCGGATACTCGCATCTTTTTGCAACCCCATCGTTTTTACGGGAATCGTGGGCAACCTGCTCACGTTTCTGCCGTGGCCGCTGGATCAGATCGATCACGGCACGGAATCCGCCGGGCACCTGCTGGTTCTGGCGCTGGGGCTGGTTTTGCTGCGGGAAATGGCGAAAAGCGGAGAATGTAAGGAGACCGTGCAATGAAATACATAGGTATGCCCATGGGAATGTGGGTACTGTTTGCAGGCTCATTCCAAAAACAGCTGATGGTTGTATTCGGCTATGATGCCGATGCGGCAAAAGCCATCACGAAAAAAGCAAAGCCGAAATACAGGGAGATCATCTCCGAGCTGCCCGAATTTGAAAAGGGTGACCGCTTCAAGATGAACATCGTCAACTGCGCAATGCTCGGCGCGTTCATTCTTTCCATGCCGGAGCGCCCGGATGTGGAGCGACTGACTGAGTATTACGCGAAGGCCATGATGACAAAGCCCATGAAATGGTTCTGCCGCAAGAGCGGGAAGAGCAAATTTACCGAAAAGGACATTGCCGGTATGAAAGCCACCGCCGCGTTGAGAGCCGCTGACCGCAACCCCTACTCGTGGAACATGGAGTTTTACGAATACCCGGATGGCAGCGGCTACGAGGGACGCTTCACCAAATGCGGCATCTGTGTGCTAATGAAAAAGCTGGGGCTATATGACCTCACTCCCGCGCTGTGCCATCTGGACTACACCATGAGCGAAGCCGGCGGCGTGACCGACTTTGTGCGGCAGTACACCCTCGCCTCCGGCGGCCCATACTGCGACTGCGGGTATAAAAAGAAGCAAAATAAATAGGGGGAGCGCACGGTGCTTGTCAAGTCTATGACAGAGGAAGAAATTTACGAAATCGGCCATGCCTTCGGTTATTATGACTACGGAGAGGAAATGGGAATGTCCGCTGCTTTTTCCGGGAAAGAAGCCACGGCGAACTATATCTGTGCTTATGTGTGTGGGGTGCTGCGGGGCGGCTTTCTGCACACTACCAGCCAGCGGGGCGAGGGCTATATCGCCTATAAGCTGCCAAAGGAGAAGATGGGCCTCAAGACGATGTGGCCCATTGCCTGCGGAATGCTGCGCAACTCTACCCTGAAGCGTCTTCTGCAGTTCGGTATCGCTATCAAGCGGGGCGGGGCTTCCCTGCAAGATCGCATGGATAAGAAAAAGAAGCCCTACATTTTCGTTGGACTTGTCTGTGTGCGGGAAAAATATCAGGGGCAGGGATATATGCGAAAGGTGCTGGACATTGCCTTTGCCGAGGGAGACCGGCTGGGCGTGCCGGTGATTCTGGAGCGGTGACCAGCAACTATGTCTACTATAAGCTGCTGTGACGATTGGAATGTCGGGGACAAAAAGTTCAGGAATCAAATGCAGATATAACACATAATAAGAGCAACAACCCCCGCACCGATCAGGCCATCGGCGTGGGGGTTGCTGTTGCTGTGGAAAAACGAAATGCAAATTGGACTGTTCAAAGTCGCTGTTTTCTCATTTCCCGATCAATTTATCTTATCTATCCGGACATAACGGCTACACGCCCGGAAGCAGCAGTCAGAGCACCGATACTAATCCGGTGATCATTTTTATTCTGCCAGGTTCCAACCTTCTGCTTTCTTTCGGATGTCGATAAATTCTTTGTATTTTCCGGGAATGTTCACCAGCTCGTCATGCGTGCCCTGCTGGACGATCTCACCGTGATCGACAACGAATATTTTGTCGGCGTTGCGCACAGTTTTCAGCCGGTGAGCGATCATGATGAAATTCGAGACTCCATAATAGATACATATTTCTCTGCTATACTTGAAAAATTGGAGGTGGAACAATGCAGAAGATTTTAGTTGTCGAAGATGATATTGACATTCAGGATATATTGAAAAATCATCTGATTGATGCGGGATATGAAGTTGCTGTCGCTTCTGACGGCGTGGCGGGGATTGCAATATTTGATGATACAATCGACCTTGTGCTGTTAGACATCATGCTCCCTAAAATTGACGGCTATGGTGTGTGTGAGGTCATTCGCAAGCGGTCACAAATCCCTATTATTATGCTTACTGCGCTTTCGGATGAAGAAAACCAGTTGCGGGGTTTTGAACAGCAGATTGACGATTACATTCCAAAGCCCTTTTCGCCCAAAATCCTGCTGTGCAAGATTGCGGCTATTCTTCGCCGTAGAACTACGGAAAATCAAAATCCATCCCTGCTTACTTATAAAGAGCTGAGTATAGATGTTGATGGATTCCATGTATATCAAGGCGGAAACGAGGTTGTTTTGACCAGCAAAGAGTTTGCGCTTCTTAGGCTTATGCTTGAAAGTCAGGGAAAGGTTTTTACTCGGCAAATGCTGCTTGACCGATTGTGGGCGGAGGATTTGGAGGTCGAAGATCGGATCGTTGACAGTCATATAAAGAACATTCGCAAAAAGCTGAATGCTGACTATATCAAAACAATCAGAGGGGTGGGATACAGAATTGACAAAGTACATTAAGCAACGGTTATCCGTCAAGATTTTTATAATTACATTTCTTCTACTGGGTGCAGCTTGCGGCGGAACATATTTTTTCATTTCAAAACTGTTACCTACGACATACTCCAATTTGATAAATGCGGCTACGGAGAAAGCCGCTATGCACCTTGTTGAGCAAATGACAGCCTTTGACAATATATCTGATTGCGAAAATGATATATCTAATTTTTCAAAGGAAACAAATGCCGCTTTTTGGATTGAGGATAGTAACGGTCGTATGATATATCCCGACGAGGCATCAATGGAAACCTCTACTACTTCGGCAGATTACACAGTTACATTCGATGAAGATGAATCGCTCATAGATATGCAACCATCTGGGAAAACTACGACAAAATTTTTACCCGTTCACATTGAAAAACGGTACTGCTTATACATTGGCAGTTCAAACGGATTTGTTCGTTGTACAGCAGGCAACAAAAGTATTGTTGTCTATACTTCCGTATGTCATCCTAATGGTCTTTCTGCTTTCTCTCCTTTGTGCATGGCTCTATACACGGTACATCACTCGACCTATTGTGCGACTGAGCAAGATTTCAAAGCGAATGGCAGAACTGGATTTTTCCGGTCAATGTAGTACAGGACGAGAAGATGAATTAGGTTGCTTGGCGCAAAATCTAAATTCATTATCTGCTTCGCTATCTACTGCATTGAACGACCTTCAAGCTGCCAACCAACAGCTCAAAACAGATATTGAAAAGGAACAGGAGTTAGAAAGACAGCGGGTAGACTTTTTCTCGGCAGCATCCCATGAACTGAAAACACCACTAACCATTTTGAAAGGACATTTGGCGGGGATGCTGAACGGAGTCAGCGGCTATGAAAATCACATAGAGTACATGGAGCGTTCGCTTGCCGTTGTTGATAGGATGGAGAAGTTGGTAAAAGAACTGCTGTATCTTTCCAAAGCGGAGGAACTCAAAAAACTGAATATAAAACCGTTGATTTTGCGGAAATGCTTCGGATACAGATTGCCGCAGTAGCAGATTTATTGGAAGAAAAGAAACAGCACCTTGAAGCAAATATTCCTACCCGCCTTTATTGTGAAGTGGAACAATCACAGATAGAACGGGCAATTCAAAATATATTGGTAAACGCAATTCGCTATTCTCCAAGTGGTGAATTGATTCGTATATCTTTGTCCGAAACGCATGGTACGATTCGTGGTGAAATTGAAAACACAGGTGTCCGTGTGCCTGACGATGCTATTCCACATTTGTTTGAAGCCTTCTATCGGGCAGATACATCTCGTAACCGCAATACAGGCGGAACCGGATTAGGGCTTTATATTGTTCGTAAAGTCATGGAAATGCACCGAGCAAATTACGGCATTTCAAATATAAACAATGGTGTACTGTTTTGGTTTGAATTGCCTTGTAAGCAGCCGGTAGACAACTCCATCTAAAATCCATAATCCATGCAAACTATATCCAAGTTGCTTTGTTATATTATAGCTGTCCTCAAGAGGGCAGCTATAATTTTTAGAAAGCGAGGTCTTATCTATGAAGAACAAAAAAATTTTGGCAATAGGCTTGTGCGGTGCAATCTGTTTAAGCATTGCAGGGGTTACTTATGCAAGTGCATTGGTTTCGGACACACCAAAGGTTTCAACATCCGAAACGGGAAATACATCCGGCGCAGATATTCTCTATCAGGATACAGACGGTGGACAAATCAGCGTTGACGGTAAAAATTGGGTTGCCGAGGCAGATTATGAGAAGAACAATGCGGCACCGGATGTGCAGTGGTGGACAGCCGATGAATACGAAGCGTGGATGAACGAACAGAAAAAAGAAATGGAATCTTTGATTGGAACCGGAGATGGTTGGTATGATGGGCAAGGCGTATTCCACGAATTTACGCAGGAAAGCGTAGATGCTATGATGGACAGCTATAAAGAAACTCTGGAAAGTATCAAAAAGGGAGTATTGTATTCCAAAGACGACGGTGACGGCGATACCTACTCCATGATTCCACCTACTGAAGATGTAGTTTCCTCTTATAGTGTTGATGTAACAAAAGATAACGGAAAAACAGTACACATTGGGGATTACTCCACAGTTGAAGAATTAGACAAAGCCATTTCTGACGCAGTTAAAAATGGTCAACTCACACAAGAAGAAGCGGACTCCGTTCAGAAATAATAACTAAGCCATTCTGCCGGACGACGGCAAAAGAAAAAAAGCCGTCGTAGAGCAGACAATTTGACACGCCCATTTGAAGCGGCGGCTTTGATTTCAGAGCCGCCGTTTCTTTGCGTTTACACAAACCTATGACGACTTGCAGGGACACGGTAGCCGATTGGAGGTTATTTTGCCGTGTCCATTTTATTATTTCATTTTTATCATTGACCGCAGCGGATCCATGAGCGGACTGGAGCAGGACACAATTGGTGGATTCAATTCCATGATTCAGAAGCAGAAAAAAGCGAAAGGGGAGGCTCTAATCTCGACAATATTGTTTGATGATGTAAGCGAGGTCCTGCATGACCGTGTAAATGTAACGGACATTCGACCAATGACAGATCAGGACTACACGGTTCGCGGGTGTACCGCACTTTTGGATGCGATCGGTGGAGCAATTCATCACATTGGCAATGTTCACAAATATGCAAGACCGGAGGATATCCCGGAACATACCATGTTTGTCATTACAACCGATGGAATGGAGAATTCCAGTCGCCGTTACAATCTGGAAAAAATAAAGCATATGATCGAACGACAGAAAAGCGGAAATATGGCTGGGGAATTTCTGTTCCTTGGCGCTAACATAGACGCGGTAAAAACCGCAGGCCAGTTTGGAATCAGTGCAGACCGAGCGGTCAACTATCATAACGACAGTAAAGGAACGGCGTTGAACTATGAGGTCGTCAGTGAGGCGATCTGCACCGTGCGGAGCAGCGCACCGCTGGGAGCGGAATGGAAAAAGAGGATTGATGAAGATTTTAAAAAGCGGGGTTAAACATAGATAGAAAAGTTCTTTGGTGTAAGAAAATTCTGCGATGTTTCAGAATATTGAGTTGAACCGTCTCTTGCATCTTCCCTTCATTTATGAGATGATAATACCGTGTTCTGTCAAGGCATTACACGCACAACAACGGAGGTGACAAGAAATGACCGGCAATGTTTTAGAAAAACACATTACCGACACAATACGTGAATGGCAGGTAAAGATTGGATATGAAGGCGGTTCCATGAAACTGTATTATCCGGCGGAATCCCTTCGCAGATCGCTGTCCTTATCGGAACAGGACGATCTGAACCAGGCTCTTTCCTGCTTTTGTAAGGAAGTACAGCCACGCCTTGGAAATCTTGCAATTTCAGATAACAACAACCGCTACTGTATTGAAATTCCGGAAGAAGGCTGTATCTATATTGAAAAGGAGATTCCTGTCCCGGAACTGCTGCAAAATCTCTTACAGGTAATTACCACACCAGGAAACACGATGAATGAAGTGCGAAAGTGTTTTTCCGACTACGCGGTAAAAATGCACACAACGGTCAGGGAAAATGCGTCTGAGGAACATGAAATGGGACATGTCTTCTCGTTTGCAGATCCTTCCGTGGATGAGTACTGCTACTGCGTAGAGGAAAATGAATTCGGACTGACGTATCACCGTTTTTCGCGGGAAGACTATCAGGCGTTATAACTTTTTGCATGTGTTCATGGTATATTGCAACAATAAGTAGCGTTATGAAAGCGTAGAAGAGTTCTAAAGATCATAAAAATTAAGAGGAGGATAAGAACATGGAATTTTCAAAACTGCTGGAAGAAAGAAGAAGTATCCGCAAATTTGATCCGGAGAAAAAAGTAACTGCAGATCAGATCAAAGAAATTATAAACGCGGCGATTCAGGCTCCATCCTGGAAGAATTCGCAGACGACACGGTATTATGCCGTTGTTACGCCGGAAAAAATCGAGGCTTTTTCCGCTGCATGCCTGCCGGAGTTTAATCAGAAGAGTGCAGCTGGAGCAGCACTTGTGGTTACTACCTTTGTGAAAGACCGCTCCGGATTTGACCAGGAAGGAAATCCGAATAATGAAGTTGGAAATGGCTGGGGCTACTATGACCTTGGTCTGCACGACGAAAACTTTATTTTGAAGGCAAGAGATCTTGGCCTTGATACACTGATTATGGGAATTCGGGACGAAAAAGCGATTCGCGAATTTCTTTCCATCCCGGAAGAAGAACTGTTGGGCTCTGTGATTGCGGTCGGATACCGCGCAATTAACCCGGATAAACCAAAGCGGAAAACGGCAGATGATATCCTGAAAATTTTCTAAAACTCTAACTTTCATCCGCCGTTGGAAAGATCATATATTTTGTACATTTTGATCTTTCCAACGGTGTTTCTATTTCAAATTTTTTCGATACTGTCCCGGTGGAAATCCAAAAAACCGTGAAAACTGCTTACTGAAAGCATACACATCACCATACCCTACCAGACCGGCAATTTCCTTTATTGGCACGCCGCCATCAAGAAGAATACAAGCCTGCTCCATTTTTTTTCCTGTGCGGTACCGGGCAGGAGATATGCCAGTCTGTTTTTTGAACACTTTCCGAAAGGTTTCATATCCAAGCTGCAAAGAAGAGGCCAGCTCTTCCATGGAAATTTCTTCTTCCAGGTTCTGCGATAATGCATCGCATGCGATCTCGACCGGATCTCGTTGCATTTTCTCCGGATGCGTATGATATCCATGCATCCGGAGAATTTCTTTTTGTAATTCCGGGAGCAGAAGCGGAAGCTGGCTGTCCGGTGCAGCTTTCAATTTCCGCAGCAGCTTCTGATACCGCTCAAGATCACCGGGAAACAGCTCTGTGGTCTGAACGGGCGTCTGATCGTATACTCCAATCGAACAGAAGGCCTTGAAAAACGGCTTTCCTATGGAGATAAAAAATTCAAGCCATTTTCCATCCGGATGAATGATCGTAGAGTGTGGCACACCGGGAAGACGCTGAACAAGACTTCCTGCCTGCAGCTGGTAAGAAGTTCCGGTTTCTGACAGATAACGCCCGCTGCCGCGCAGAAGAACAAAGCAGCTGTAATAGGCATTGGAAAAATGGTACTGGGAACGTTCCGCTGTCTCTTTTCGCATAAATCCACAGGCCAGAATTCCATTTTTCATTTCTTTTCCGATGCATCGGTAAATAACATCACTTTTTTCAATTCGCTCGAGTAAAGATTCTGAAACCATACTTTTTCCCTTTTCATCTCCCATTTTGGATAAAAGAAACACCAGTTTAACTATTTTGAAATGCAGCGGTATCTTTTATACTATATATAAATGAAATCGCAGAAAATATCACTATTTTTATAGATAATCGCCAAAAACAGTATAGCATACTTTTTCAGAAAGAAAAACGGTCTTTCCTTTTATCTAAGACCAATCCGGATAAATCTATTTTACCGCGTAGCGAAGCGGATTGCAAATATCCTTTGACTTTTTGAAAAAATTTCAGAAAAGAATTTCTGCGATAACAAAACATGTAGAAGCACACGAAAAAATTTTTCAATGCAGGAGGATTACCCATGAAACAGACAAGAGACTGGGAAAATCAGTACGTAACACAGAAAAACCGCTATCCCATGCATACGCCCTACGGTGCATATGAAACGGTGGAGCAGGCACTTGGCGGAGACCGGATGGCATCTCGATTTGTTACAGATCTGAACGGTAACTGGAAATTAAAATGTATGGATGCCCGGAGCAGGTGAAGCGTTCTATGAGAATGGATTTGACCACACTTCCTGGAACGAAATCCCAGTGCCATCGAACTGGGAACTGCAGGGATATGGAAAACCGGTTTACACCAATATGCTGTATCCGTTCAAACGGGAAAACAACGGAACAGAAAAATTTGAACTGGAAATTGCAGAAGGAACGTATGAACTGAATGCTCCTTACGTGCCGGGCAAAAACCTGACGGGCTGTTATTTCCGCACCTTTGACGTTCCGGCAGATTATATGGGAAGACAGCTACTGATCGACTTTGGAGGCGTAGAATCCTGCTTCTATCTCTGGGTAAACGGAGAGCAGGTGGGGTATTCCCAGGACAGTAAACTGAATGCAGAATTTGATATTACCGACTATGTGCAGGAAGGAACCAATACCCTTGCCGTACAGGTCATGCGCTACTGTGACGGTACTTACCTGGAGGATCAGGATTACTGGCATCTGTCCGGCATTTACCGTGACGTCCGGCTTGTATCAAAACCAATGCAGCATATCCTGGATTATAAAGCAGAAACACTGTTTACCCATCCAGATTATACAAAGGCAACACTTTCGGTAACGATCTGGCCGGATAACTCCAAACCACTTTATGGGAAATACCATGCAAAGGTAACTCTGTATGATGCAGCACAGAACAAAGTAACAGAAATGGTTTCCCCTGCTTTTGCAGAGTGTGGATTTTATCTGATGCCCAAATTTATCGCAACGGTAACAGCCCCGGTGGATCATCCGGTTCTCTGGACCGCAGAAACCCCAGTTCTCTATACTCTTGTCGTAGAACTTCAGAATAAGGAAAACGAGACCGTTGACATCGAAAGCTGTAAAATCGGCTTCCGTCAGCTGGAAATCAATGATCGCGGTGTCCTGCTGTTAAACGGAAAGCGGCTGATTATCCGTGGTGTTGACCGTCATGATTTCTGTGCAAAGACAGGCCGGACTGTTTCCGAAGAGCAGATGCGGAAAGAAATTGCAGTTATGAAACAGCTGAACTTTAATGCTGTTCGAACCAGTCATTATCCAAACTCGAACAAATGGTATGATCTCTGCGATGAACTTGGCATCTATCTGGTAGACGAGACAAATCTGGAAACTCATGGTTACGGCGGACAGCTCAGTGCCTCTGCCGAGTGGGCAGCCGCTTATCTGGAAAGAGCAACCCGTATGGTGCTACGTGATAAAAATCATCCTTCTGTTGTTCTGTGGTCACTTGGAAATGAATCCGGCGCAGGTGCAAACCACGCAGCGATGCATGGCTGGATCCGTGAATATGATAAGACCAGATATGTACAGTATGAATCCGGAAATCCGAAAGGGAACATTTCGGATATTATCTGCCCGATGTACCCAACGATGAGCTGGCTGGAAGATGTTATGGCGGATGACTCCGATCTTCGTCCGTTTATCATGTGCGAGTATGCATATGCAAAGAGCAACAGTAATGGAAACTTCAAGGAATTCTGGGATTACGTTAATAAATATCCACGTTTCCAGGGCGGCTTTATCTGGGATTTTGCAGACAAGGCAATTGCAATTCTAAAAGAGGACGGTCATATCCAGTATGGGTACGGCGGTGCATTTGGAGAAGATGTGCTGGATCCGGTTACGGATATGTGTCTGAACGGCGTTGTATTTGCAGATCTTTCCTATAAGCCGGGCGCTTATGAAGTGCGAAACGGCCAGTCTCCGGTTACCATCGAACAGACCAGAAATCTGTATACGGGTGAAACGGCCTGGATTCTGGTAAACCGTTACCATACACTGGATCTTTCTCATCTTCAGATGCGATATGAGATTGTACAGAACGGCGAAGTGACTGCCAAAGGTACATACCCTGCATTCCACACCGCAGCAGGGGAGCAGGAAACGCTTTCAATGCCGGAGTTACCGGAAAATCTGCACGGAGAAGCGTATATCAACTACTATATGGAGCTGGCAGCAGATACGTTCTATGCACCAGCCGGCACGGAAGTATATCGCCGGCAGATTCCTGTTCATGCAGAGATTTTCCAGCCGGAAGAAAATGTTTTGTTTGAAAAACCACTGACGCTTGCAGAAACCGAACAACAGATTCTGATTACAGGTGATGAGACAGAAATCATTTTCCGTAAGGAAGATGGAGAATTCGAAGAATACAAAGTAAACGGTGTTTCTTACCTGACTGGCGGAAAAGACGAATTTTACCGTGCGCCAACCGGCATTGATGAGGGACAGCATGTCACAGAATACGATGCCCTCTGGCGTGCAGCCGGTCTGGACAAGCTGAAAAAGAAGGTAACTGCACTGTCTGCAGTATCTGCTGGAAACCAGGTTCTCCTTGAAGTAAAAGCTTCTTATACGGGTACAGCGGATGAAAAGGTTCTCTTTTGTGTGAACACACTCTATCGGATCGGAAGCGAAGGTATGGAACTGAAAAATGAAGTCATCAACCACAGCGGTCTGGAAACGCTCGCAAGAATCGGCCAGTCGTTCCGTCTGCCTTCGTCTTTCAAAACGCTTATCTGGTATGGAAAAGGACCATGGGAGACATACGCAGACCGAAAAGATGCAGCGCTTATGGGAACGTATACATCCTCCGTTGCCGAACAGCATATTCCATTTGTTGTGCCATGTGAATGCGGCGGCCATGAAGACACAAGATATGCTGTGCTTGGTGATGGCACGCATACCATTCAGATTACAGGCGGCGAAGATTTCCACTTCAGTGCACTTCCATATTCTATGGCTGAGTATAAACAGGCAGCTTATGAAGAGAACTTCCGGCATCTCCGACTGGCACCTGGCTGATGCTTGACGCTGTACACGCAGGTCTTGGCGGCGATACTGGCTGGACGAAAAACATTCATCCGGAGTATCGCATTTGCGGTGGGAGATACAGCTATACGTTCCGTTTTCATTTTTCATAAAAAGAAGCACATTATTTAGTAGTTATAATAATAAGTGCTTGACAGTTTATAAGCAGCGGTGTAAAGTAAAGGTGTCGCAGGAATTTCATTCTATTACAGGATAGAAATTCCGCTCACAATCCTATACGAAAAGAAGAGGTATGCATGATGAAAGAATTAAAGCCAATCAAAGAGGGTAAGGTACGCGAAATTTATGATAACGGCGACAGCCTGATCATGGTAGCAACCGACCGAATTAGCTGTTTCGATGTCATTCTGAATAACGTGGTAACGAAAAAAGGTACCGTTCTGACCCAGATGTCCAAATTCTGGTTCGATCTGACAGAAGACATCCTTCCGAATCATATGATCTCTGTAGACGTAAAAGACATGCCGGAATTCTTCCAGCAGGAGAAATTTGACGGCAATAGCATGATGTGCCGCAAACTGGAAATGCTGCCTCTGGAGTGCATCGTTCGTGGTTACATCACAGGAAGCGGCTGGGCAAGCTATCAGAAGACCGGAAAAGTATGCGGTATCGAACTCCCGGAGGGCTTAAAAGAATCCGACAAGCTTCCTGAGCCTATCTATACCCCGTCTACCAAGGCTGAAATCGGCGATCATGACGAAAATATCTCTTATGAGCAGAGCATCGCTCACCTGGAAAAATACTTCCCGGGAAAAGGAGCAGAGTACGCAGAGAAACTCCGTGACTACACCATCGCTCTGTATAAAAAATGCGCAGATTACGCATTAAGCAAAGGCATCATCATCGCAGACACGAAATTTGAGTTTGGTCTCGATGAAAACGGAAATATTGTCATCGGTGATGAGATGCTGACTCCGGACAGCTCCCGCTTCTGGCCTGCAGATGGCTACGAACCAGGCCATGGACAGCCATCCTTTGACAAACAGTTTGCACGCGACTGGCTGAAAGCAAATGAAGGAAAGCACGACTGGACACTGCCGCAGGAGATTGTAGACAAGACCATCGAAAAATATCTCCAGGCATATGAAATGCTGACTGGAAAACCGCTGGCATAAAATAGATTTTATGAAAAAGCCCTGTACTCCGAATGGATCACACACCAAATGGAGTACAGGGCTTTTTATGCGATATAAACGCTTTCCTGATTTCTTGACAGAAAACCTGTTCTTCATCGGTAAGGAGAAATATTTCCTTTATGATCAGTGCTCCAATAATGACATTAGCATCTTTTACGTCACATAATTTTATATATTACGCAGGAGTCTTTAAAAAACAGCCGGATTATCTGCAATATGCGAAGAAACTTGCGGAAACCGGGAAACTGCATACTTAAAACTATTATTTAGGCAAAGCATTTGACGGATATGATAAAAGAGAGTAAAAACTGCAACTAGGAGGAATCGCAATATGGAATATACTTTCTTAGGAAAAACAGACATTAATATTTCGAAAGTCTGTGTCGGCTGTATGAGTTTTGGAAAAGCCGGAACGATGCATGACTGGACGCTGGATAAAACAATTGTTTCGTAAAAAACTATGGCATGTAAAAACGCGTCAGACTG
>ENA-OQKC01000627-OQKC01000627.1-human-gut-metagenome-genome-assembly--contig:-NODE-627-length-14557-cov-3.293209_pt1 | contig 14557 bp, 9 predicted proteins | sample MGYA00242774_ERZ504790 | MGnify/ENA primary metagenome ERZ504790 (study PRJEB26092, sample SAMD00036419) | human gut metagenome | host: Homo sapiens | study: EMG produced TPA metagenomics assembly of...
GGGCGTGGCCGCCACCGAGCTGGCCGTGCTGGCCGGCGCCGACCGCGTGGAAGGCTGCCTGCTGGGCAACGGCGAGCGTACCGGCAACGTCGACTTGGTCACGCTGGGCCTCAACTGGCTCACCCAAGGCATCGACCCGCAGCTTGACCTGTCCAACGTGCCCGAGATTCGCAAGACGGTTGAGTACTGCAACCAGATCAAGATTTCCGAGCGTCACCCGTACGCCGGCAACTTCGTGTTCACTGCGTTCTCCGGCTCGCATCAGGACGCCATCAAGAAGGGTCTCGAGGCTCGTCAGGTGGCCGCCGAGCGTGCTGGCGCCGATCTCGACAGCTTCGTGTGGCTTGTGCCGTACCTGCCGATCGACCCGAAGGACATCGGCCGTACGTACGAAGCCATCATTCGCGTCAACTCGCAGTCCGGCAAGGGCGGCATGGCCTACCTGCTCAAGACCAACCACAATCTTGACCTGCCCAAGCGTCTGCAGATCGAATTCGACAAGATCGTGCAGAACTACGCTGACACGACCAAGAAGGAAGTCAAGGACGAGGATATCTGGCGTCTGTTCAAGGACGAGTACCTGCCGGTCGAACAGTCCGGCATGACCGCCGCCGGTGTGGTTGTGGGCGATACTCATGACGCCTCGCTCGTGCCGTGGGGCCGCTTGAAGCTGCTCAAGGTGGCCGTCAGCTCCGGTGAGGATGGCTCCGACACCGTGCTCAAGGCTCGTCTGCTCGACCGCGGCGTGAACGTCGGGGTCGATGCGCCCGTGGAGCGCGAGGTCTCCGGCATCGGCAACGGTCCGATCGCCGCTTTCCTCAACGCCATTTCCAACTTTGGCGTTGACGCCTCGATTATGGATTACGTGGAGCACACCATGTCCGTCGGCACCGACGCCATGGCCGCCTCGTACGTGGAATGCCAGGTCGGCGAGGCCGATGACGCGCAGATCGTGTGGGGCGTCGGCATCGATTCGTCGATTACCACTAGCGCCCTGAAGTCGATTATCTCCGCCATCAACCGTTTCCAGCGCAAGCGCTGAGCGCTAGCAGAGCAAAAACAAGGCTCCCTCTGATTGCATCAGAGGGAGCCTTGTTGTCTGTGTTTTACTTACTACTGGGTGACGCCGTTGGTGCCGGTGTTCCCGCCGGTGCCTCCGGAATTACCATTATCGTTGCCGGTATTGTTCCCGTTGTCACCGCCGGTATTGTTGCCGGCGTTGCCATCTCCGCCGGTAGTGGTGCCGGGATAATTCGGGCACTCGGTGGAATAGCTCGGATTGGCGAGGCACTGCTGGGCGAACTCCTGAGCCTGCTGTTGCTTCTTGGCTTCCTCTTCGGCCGCCTTCTGCTGTGCGTCCTGCTCAGCCTGCTTCTGCGCGTCTTCGGTGGACTGCTTGTTGGTGTTGTTGGACAGGCCGCTGCTCTGTCCCTTGCCCAAGCCCCAAGTGCCGTCGGAGCCGCCGATCTTGCCGTTGTCTTTAGCGGTCGGGAACTGCTCCGCCTCGGTGCCTTGCAAGGCCTGAGCCATGAACTCCTGGAACAGGTGGGCGGGGTATCCAGTGGAAGAGACGCCGTATCCGGAGAAGGCTGGCACCACTTGCGGATTGCCCTTATCGTCCGGATTCCAGATAGCCCACACATTCATCATGCTGGGGGTGTATCCCACGAACGACGAAGCCATTTCGTCGTTGGCGGTACCGGACTTGCCGGCGACGGGCCGGCCCAACATGCTGGATGTGCCGGCCGCCGTACCGTACGTGGTGGTGCCCTGCATGGCCTTCTGCACCAAAGCGCAGTCGTTGGCATCGAACACCTTGGTGCCGTTGCTGGGCGCGTTGTACATGTCCTTATTGTTGGAATCAAGCACTTTGGACACCATGTGCAAGGTGTTCTTCACGCCATTGTTGGCGATGGTCGAATGGCCTTGCGCCAAATCCCACACGGTCAGGGCGTTGATGCCCAGCACGTTGTACATGGAGTTTTCATCGATATCGCCCTGAATGCCCGCTTCATGGGCGATTGCGGCCGTGCGCTTCGGCGTCAGATGCTCATTGACGTTCATGAACGCCGTGTTCACCGAGTTGGCGGTGGCCTGATACAGATTGATGTTGCCCCAGTTGTTCTCCAGAGCGTTGTTCACCTCTTGATCCAAGCCGGTGAAGTGCTGGTGGGAATTGCCGTTGAACAACGTATCGAAGCTGACGCCGGATTGCGCGGCCCCCAGCAAAGCGAACGGCTTCATAGTCGAACCCGGTTCGAATACGGCCTGATCGGCATTGTTGAGCTGCTTGGACAGATAATCTGAACCGGCGTATACGGACAATACTTCACCGGTCTTCGGGTCCAGCGCTATGCCGCCGATTTGCAGGGATTCAGGCATGTCGTCCAGACGGGTGTCGCCGATGGACTGCATAAGATCCTGCTTGCTCTTGTCGATGGTGGTGATGATCTTGTATCCGCCAGTATCCAAATCCTCTTTGGTAAAGGCCTTGGACTGCACCAGCTCGCGGCGCACCATATCCAGCAGATAACCGTTCGGCCCCGCGTATTCGTTCTGCTGCGCCACCGCGGCGGTCTGCGGGAACTTGGCATCAGTGTGCTGCTTGGCAGTGATGTAACCATCCTCCTGCATGATGTTCAGCACACGCTTGAAGCGCGATTTGGCCATATCGGCGTTATCGGCCGGATCCCACGTGGACGGTGACGGAATAATGCCGGCGATCATCGCCGCCTCAGACAGCGTCAGATCCTTGGCGTCCTTATTGAAGTATGCCTTGGCCGCTGCCTGGATACCGTAGGAGTTGCGGCCCAGATAGATGGTGTTCATGTAATTGCACAGCACCTCGTCCTTGGATTCGGTCTGCGCGATTTTGATGGCCATGATGGCCTCGCGCGCCTTGCCCACATAGGATGTGGTTTCGCCCATGTAATACCGCTCGGCATACTGCTGGGTGATGGTGGAACCACCTTGGCGCGTGCCCTTGGTCACATTATTAATGAATGCGCGGGCGATGCCCTTCAGATCAAGGCCTTTATCCGTGTAGAACGTACGGTTTTCGGACGCCACAATCGCGTTGCCGATGTAGTCCGGCAGCCCCTCGCAAGAGATGATTTCACGATTCTGTTCCGCGTAGGAGCCGATCGCGGTGGTGCCGTCCGCGTAATACACGGTGGTTTTTCTCGGCCAACGCGAACTTCTCGGGTTGCGGGACCTCGGTGGTGGTGTACAGGTATGCGAATACTGCGATACCGGCCAGCAAGCCCAGTCCAATCAGGGAGAAGAAGATGCCCAGCACCCATTTCAGTACACGGTGCTTGCCTTTTCCTGTGTTCTTTTTCTTCCTGTTCGGGGCTCGATGGCTATTGGAAGCCTTGTGGCTTGCGTGGCGGGAACGGCTCTCCTGGGGCGTATAGGGGCCCTCCTGTGCGGAGTGGCCGGCTCTGCTTTGCGCGGTGCGCGGTTGCCTCAGAGCGGGGCCATTGCCTCCCGAATGTGCACGACGAGTATAAGAAGCCATGGTGTCCACCGTAACTGTTGGCCTTGAACAATCGTTTGACGTGAGCGTAACCACACGCATTTATGCCGGTATTTTTTCCGGAATTCTTACAATTGGGCACGCTTCTTGATGTTGCATGAATATTGCCTGAATGCGCTGGTTGGTCTGCCGTGCGACCCGGCGCGCACGTTTCGTGTCGCTGCGCTGGTCCATACGTCTCCATAGACTTATCCCCAGCCTCCACGCGGCGCTATGTCACCCAACTCCCCCAGGGCAGGAATGCAGCAAGGGTAAGTGGCCTCTGACGGGTGTGTGGAGGTTTTCTTTATGTGCGGATTTGGCTGTGAGCTGGCACTAGCGTGGTCCCCTGTCCGGGGCGCGGCCGTACAGTCGAACGTATGAATGACGCACAGACCCCTAGAATTCGCGACCCGCATGCGGCGGTCAATCTGGTCGGCTCAGGCGCAGCGCAGCCTGACTCGTCGTCGAACGTTGTTGACCCATTGGCTGCGCTCGGCCCGGTCTCCGGTTCAGATGCATCGGCATCCACATCAGGCTCCTTACGGGATTTCAGGCCGCTGGACATGGACGATGCGGATGGGGCATCTGATATCGACCGCGCCTTGGCCCGGCTTGACCCGCTTACCGTGCGCCCGCGAATCTCCAGCCGCGTACTGTGCGTGGTATTCGGTCTGCTCCTGATCGCTATCGGCTTCGGCGTGTGGTGGGGGTGCGTGTTTACCGAAAACGGACAATCGTACGACGAACTGGTCTGGAAAAACCTGCACAACGATGTACCGTCCTGGGCCACCGGCGTGATGAACGCCGTCGCACAATCCTGGCTGGTTATCGCTGTCAGCTGCACAATTGCCGCAATCGGCATTATTACGGCGCTGATTCGACGCCGCTGGTGGTTGGCCGGGCAAATCGCCGTGTTCGCCGTGGTCTGCTTGGCCGTCACCCGTATCAAGGGTCTGTTGCCGCGTCCGTTCATCATCAACACTGAATCTCCTGCCGCTAATTCCGCGCCTTCCGGTCACACGATGCTGGCCGCAGCCTGTGCGGTGATTCTGCTGCTTACCGTGCCTCGTGCGGTTCGAGCTTTGGCGGGCGTCATCGGCGTGGTTTGGGCGGTGACCGTCGGTGTCTCCGTGATATACGGACAATGGCATCGCCCTTCGGATGTGGCGATGTCCATCCTGCTGGTGGCGGGATTGGCCCTGCTCGCTCTGGCAGTTACGCGCAAGTCCGGCATGGACGAGCCGGGTCGCCGCGTCTCCTCAGTGAGCGTGCAAATCGTCGGCAGCGTGCTGATTACCGGGGGCCTGCTGTTGCTCGCCTACAGCGGTTATGTGATCTGGCAGGTGGTGCCGGGGCTCAATGTCAGCGCCAGCTGGGCGGTTCAGGGGGCGAATGTCAGCGCTGTTGTGGGCATTGCGGGTGTGGCCATGCTCGCATTCGGACTGTTGCTGGCCCTGCGTCAGATCACTGCAGCGCCCTTAAGCCGGCTGGGTCTGATCGGCGCTCCGCCGGCACCGCCCAAACGGTAAAACATGGGGTGCGAACGGCCGAATTTGCCCGGCACAACGGCGGAATTTGGCAGTTGGACATGATTCATGAGTATTATGACGCCAGAAACGTCGTGTGTTTCGCGCAATACATAAGGAGTGGGTATGGCTACCAAACTGGTGATTGTGGAGTCTCCGACCAAGGCCCACAAGATCGGTGACTACCTGGGCAAGGGGTACACCGTCATGGCGTCGGTCGGCCATATCCGAGACCTCGCGCAGCCCAGCCAGGTGCCCGCGGCAGACAAGGCCAAGTTCGGCAAGTTCGGCGTGGACGTCAACGACGGGTTCAAGCCGTATTACATTGTCGACGGCGACAAGAAGCGTACGGTCAGCGAACTCAAATCGGCCCTGAAGAACGCCGATGAACTCTATCTGGCGACTGATGAGGATCGCGAGGGCGAGGCCATCGCGTGGCACTTGGTGCAGACCTTGAAACCCGAGGTGCCGGTCAAGCGCATGGTGTTCCACGAGATCACCAAGAACGCCATCAACGCCTCCCTGAACAACACGCGCGATGTGGATGGCAATATGGTCGACGCACAGGAGACCCGCCGCATCCTCGACCGTCTGTACGGCTATGAGCTGTCGCCGGTGCTGTGGCGCAAGGTGGGCCCGGGCCTGTCCGCCGGCCGCGTGCAGTCCGTGGCCACCCGCCTGATCGTGGAACGCGAGCGCGAACGCATGGCGTTCAAGCGCGCGCCGTACTGGGATATCGTCGCCACGCTGTCCGCGCCTGACGCGCTGGGGGAGCGTGCCGAATTCTCCGCCCGCATGATCGCGCTCGGCGGCAAGCGACTCGCCGGCTCCAAGGATTTCGGTGCCGACGGCCAGCTGACCCCGGACGGGTTCGCGGCGAACGTTCGCCAGCTTGATGAGGCTGGTGCCACCGCCGTGGCTTCGGCGCTGAAGACCGCCGATTTCACTGTGATGTCGATGGAAACCAAGCCGTACCGCCGCCGCCCGCAGCCGCCGTTCACCACCTCGACCCTGCAGCAGACCGCCGGCAATCGCCTCGGCATGGGTGCTCGCGCCGTGATGCGCGCGGCCCAAAGCCTGTACGAGAACGGCTACATCACCTATATGCGAACCGATTCGGTGACGCTGTCGCAGGAGGGCATCACCGCCGCCCGCAACGCCGTCTCCTACCATTTCGGCGACAAGTTCCTCTCCGCCGAGCCCAAGCAGTACGCCACCAAAACCGCTGGCGCGCAGGAAGCCCACGAGTGTATTCGCCCGGCGGGCTCGCGCTTCCACGACCCGGACGAGCTGGCTTCCAAACTTCCCGGCGACCAGCTGCGCCTATACACGCTGATCTGGCAGCGCACGCTTGCCTGCCAGATGGCTGACGCCACCGGTTCCACCGCCACCGTGCGCCTGTCTGCGCCGGCCGGCCCCACCGAGGGCGAGGCCGTGTTCCAGGCGTCCGGCACCGTCATCGAATTCCCCGGCTTTATGAAGGCCACGGGGGAGGGGCGCAAGCCCAAGGCCGCCGCTCCCGGCGCTGGGGCTGGCTCGGACCAGGCTGCTGCCGCCGGCAAGACGGACGCCAAGGCCGTCAGGGGTGACGCCTCCGAATCCAACACCTCCCTGCCGCCGATGAGCGTCGGCCAGCAGGTCGAGGCAAGCGACATCGAACCGGACGGCCATGAAACCCAGCCGCCGGCCCGCTACACCGAGGCCACGCTGGTCAAGACGCTGGAAGCCAAGGAGATCGGTCGCCCGTCCACTTACGCGAGCATTATCTCCACAATCATGGATCGCGGTTACGTATACGAGCGTGGCCGTGCGCTGATCCCCAGCTGGCTCGCCTTCTCCGTGACCAAGTTGCTCGAGACGAACTTCCCCAAGCTGGTCGACTACCAGTTCACCGCCGAGATGGAAAACGGCCTTGACCGCATCGCCCACGGCGAGGAATCCGGCCGCGACTGGCTCACCCACTTCTACTTCGGTTCCGGCGAGGGCGCCGCCCGCAACGCCGACGAGGCGCACGAAGGCCTGCAACAGCAGGTCGCGCAGCTCGGCGAGATCGACGCGCGCGCCATCAACACCATCGACATCGGCGACGGCCTGCACGTGCGCGTCGGCCGTTACGGCCCGTATCTGGAAGACATGGAGCATCTGGACGCCGAAGGCAACCCGAAGCGCGCGTCTCTGCCGGACACCATCGCGCCGGATGAGCTGACGGTGGCCGTGGCCCGCGATTTGATCGACAACCACTCCGGTGGACCGCGCGAGCTGGGCGTTGATCCGGTATCCGGCGGTACCGTCGAGGTGCGCAATGGGCGTTTCGGCCCGTATGTGGCGTTGGTGCCGCCGGCTGAGGCTTCGGCTGGCGCTGCTGGCGATACTGCTGGTGCTTCTGCGGCCAAGAAGGGTTCGAAGAAGGCCGCGGCCGCCGCCGCGTCGCGCCCGAAGATGGCCTCGTTGTTCAAGACGATGAGCCCTGAATCGCTGTCGCTGGAAGACGCGCTAAAGCTGCTGAGCCTGCCGCGCGAAGTGGGCACATACGAGGAAACCAACGCCGAAACCGGCGAGGTATCCGAATGCACGGTGGCCGCCAACAACGGTCGCTACGGCCCCTACCTGACCAAGACGGGTGCCGACGGCAAGTCGGAGACCCGCTCGCTGGCCTCGGAAGACGAGATCTTCACGGTCGATATCGACAAGGCCAAAGAACTGTTCTCGCAGCCCAAGTACGGCCGCGGGCGTGGCCGTGGTGCCGCCAAGCCGCCGCTGCGTGATTTGGGCAAGGACCCGAACACCGGCAAGAACGTGACCATCAAGGACGGCCGTTTCGGCGCGTACATCACCGATGGCGAGACCAACCGCACGGTGCCGCGTCAGTACACGCCTGAATCCATCACCCCTGATGACGCCTTCCGACTGCTCGCCGAAAAGCGTGCGGCTGGTCCCTCCACCCGTGGCCGTCGCGGTGCTGGGCGTGCTGGTGGCGCCAAGGCCGTTGCCGGCAAGGGCAAGAAGGGCGGTACCTCGGCTGCGGTTTCGGCGCAGGAGGCCAAGCGCGCCGAACGCCGTGCCGAAGTCAAGAAGTTGGCGAACAAGGGCTGGTCCAACCAGCGCATCGCCGAAAAACTCGGTTCCACCCCCGCCACTGTGAAAAAGGACGTCGACTGGCTGACCGCCAACGAGGGCTACGAGCGCCCCGCCGTAATTCCCAAGCGTGGCTGAGCGGAATTATTGCTCTACTTGCGTTTCAAGGGGCTGATTTCTCGTTTTGAGAATATCTACTTCCGCTTCAAGGGGCTGGTCATCTGCTGAACCACGAGTATGAACGGCTCCGCGCCAACGTCATTCCGCCGTTTTGGAACGTTGTCTACTTGGGCAACAGCCCCTCGAAACGGAAGTAGACCTTCAGAAAAGACCAAATCAGCCCCTTGAAACGGAGGTAGAGCTGGTTTAACTGCCTGTTGGGCGCAACTCTGCGCCTAACGCTAAGGTCAATAGCATGAGCGGTCTGTTTGTTTCGTTTGAAGGTGTCGATGGCGTGGGCAAGACCACGCAAGTCGAGCGGCTGCATGCGTATCTTGAGGCTCAGGGGCGTACCGTGGTCGTTACCCGTGAGCCGGGAGGCACTGCGTTAGGCAAGGCCATTCGCCAACTGCTGTTGCACGGTGTGGATGGGGGCGCAGTCGACATCGCACCGCGCGCCGAGGCGCTGCTATTCGCTGCAGACCGAGCCCAGCACGTTGCCGAAACCATCCGCCCGGCATTGGAGCGCGGTGAAGTGGTGATCACCGACCGCTATTTAGACTCTTCCTTGGCCTATCAGGCCGGTGGCCGCGAACTCACTCCAGAAGAGATTCGATCCTTAAGCATGTGGGCCACCAACAACCTGCTGCCCGACCGCACGTATTTGCTGGATATGGACCCAGCCCTGTCCCACCATCGCCTCGAACACGCGGAAGACCGTATGGAATCGGCCGGTGATGACTTCCAGTCCCGCACCCGCCAGGCCTTCTTGGACTTGGCCGCCGCCGAGCCGAATCGTTTCCGCGTTATCGATGCGAGCCAGAGCATTGAAGCGGTATGGGCTGCCATCGAATCCGACATCAAGGAGCTCGCATGAGCGTATGGGATTCACTAGTCGGCCAAAAGCCGGTAATCGACATGTTCAGTCGTATCGCGCAGGGCGACCCGAGCCAGATCACCCAGTCGTGGCTGATCTGTGGACCTCCCGGATCGGGCCGTTCCAACATGGCTCGTGCGTTTGCGGCGGCGCTGGAAAGCCCGGATCACGGCATGAGCGCTGAGCCCACGCGCGTCACCCAGCAGGTGCTTGCCGGCACGCATCCGGATGTCACGGTGCTGACCACGAACAAGGTGACTATTGGTATCGATCAGGTGCGTGAGATCATCACTACCTCCGAGCAGATGCCCGCCACCGCACCGTGGCGCATCATCATCATCGAAGACGTGGATCGCATGCTTGAGCGCACCACCAACGTGCTCTTGAAAGAGATTGAGGAGCCGGCCGAGCATTGCATCTGGCTACTGTGCGCGCCCAGCGCCCAGGACGTGCTGCCCACCATCCGCTCGCGCACACGCATCGTGAACCTCGCCGTGCCCTCCACCCAGGCGGTGGCCGGATTCCTGACCTCCACCACCAATGTCGAGCCAAAAGTGGCGCAGCGTGCGGCCCGACTCGCCGAAGGCCATATCGGCATCGCCAAGTTGTACGCCACCGACGAACGGGTTATGTCCGACCGCGATGAACTTGTGGTCGGTGTGCTGAATCTGGCCCGTGCCTCGGATGCAGTGTTGTTGGCCGGCAATCTTATCGACAATGCCAAGGCCCAGGCCGAGGCGGACGCGAACCGCATCACCGCCGGCCAGGAAGCGGAATTCCGCCGCATCAACGGACTGGCACCGAGCGACCGCATCCCGCCGAAACTGCGTGGCGCATTCAACCAGATTGCCAAGAAAGACGATGTGAAGCGTTTGGTCACCCGCCGTACGCGCGACGTATTGGATCGTGCGCTGAACTCCATCGCTTCCATCTACCGAGATGTGGCGGTGCTGCAGAACAATGCGGAGGATTCGGTGGGCCTCATCAACCTGGAGAACCGCTCGTCGATCACCGAATTGTCGGTGCGATTGAACCGGGCCGGTGCCGTGACCCGTCTGGACGAAGTGGCCCACGCCCGCAAGCGCCTAGCCGGCAACGGCAACCCGCTACTGGTATTCGAGTCCCTCTTCTGCGCCCTGATCTCATAACCCGACGCAACTAGCCCCCCTCTGATGAGTGGGGGCTGTCGAGCGCAGCGAGACTGGGGGAGAGACCCCGTAACGCACAGCCCCCAGTACGTCACACATATGAGCGATACTGGGACGTATGAAGATTTCCGCCGATTTCACTGTCATCCCGGACGATTTCGCCAAGGCTGCGGCCCCTGAATATTTCAATGGTGGCGTGCCTGTGGTCTCCTTCCCGTTCTACATCGATGATGTGGATCCCGAGGCCCGCTACCTGCACTGGGAGTTCGTGGACCCGGATTCGATTCCGGTCTGCGGCTTCGAGTGGATTCACTGGTCCGTGGCCAATCTGCCGATTGATGCGCTGATGTACGACTTCAATGATTCGCATGCGTTGGCCATCCCGCCGGACTTCTCCCGTCAGCTGCCGGCCATGATTCCCGAGACCGTGCAGGGGTGCAACTCCTCGGCCTCCAAGTTCTTGGGCCGCAGCACTGACCCGGCGGTGATCATGCGGTACAACGGTCCGCAGCCGCCGGACAAGGATCATGAGTACTACCTGCAGGTGTGGGCCACCAAGAAGCCGTTGCCCGGCTTGAATCAGGGCTTCTGGCTCAACGAGCTGTTGCACGCGCTGCGCAACAGCGGTGAAGTGCCCGACACCGACGGCATCTTCCTGACCGGCAAGGCGTGAGCCACATGAGCCCCCGCAGGCGGGGGCTGTCAGCATCACTGACTGGGGGTGGGTCAGTACAAAACCACCTTCAGTCCGACTTCGTCGTCCAGCTCCCGCCAGTGGGAGCGTGACCACAACAAAGAAAGGACACCATCACACTATGGCCTGCACCACGATTCTGGTAGGTAAAGACGCGAGCTATGACGGCTCGACCATCATCGCCCGCAACGAGGATTCCGCGAACGGCGAGTTCAACCCGAAGCGCTTCATCGTCGTGAAGCCGGAGGAACAGCCGCGCGAATACAAGTCGGTGATCTCCCACCTAACCATCACCCTGCCGGACGACCCGCTGCAGTACACCGCCGTGCCGAACGCGGACCTCAAGGAAGGTATTTGGGGCGAGGCCGGCGTCAACGAGGCGAACGTGGCGATGAGCGCCACCGAAACCCTGACCACCAACGAGCGCGTGCTCGGCGCCGACCCGTTCGTGGAATACACGCCGGCCAAGGGCGATGAGCCCGAGGTGCCCGGCGGCATCGGCGAAGAGGACTTCCTGACCATCGTGCTGCCGTATGTCAAGACCGCACGCGAGGGCGTCCAGCGCCTCGGCGCGCTGCTTGAGGAATTCGGCACCTACGAGATGAACGGCGTCGCCTTCTCCGACTCCAACGAAATCTGGTGGCTGGAAACTGTGGGCGGCCATCACTGGATTGCCAAGCGAGTGCCGGACGAGGCCTACGTGACCATGCCGAACCAGCTCGGTATCGACGAATTCGACCTTGAGGACGCCCTGGGTGACCAGGAAGCGCACATGTGTTCCGAAGACCTTGCCGAATTCATCGAAACCAACCATTTGGACCTCGCGGTGGAGAACACTACCCCGTTCAACCCGCGCGATGCCTTCGGCTCCCACTCCGACTCCGACCACGTGTACAACACCCCGCGCGCCTGGTACATGCAGCGCTTCCTCAACCCGTACGACGAGGTGTGGGACGGCCCGGACGCCGACCACAAGCCCACCTCCGACGACATCCCGTGGGCCCGTCAGCCTGAGCGCAAGGTGACCATCGAGGATATCAAGTACGTGCTGAGCTCCCACTACCAGGGCACCCCGTTCGATCCGTACGGCCAGCTGGGCGATGAGCGCACCCGCCACATGTACCGCACGATCGGCATCAACCGCCAGAGCCAGCTCGCGGTGATGCAGATCCGCCCGTACCGCCCGCAGGCCTCCCGCGCCATCCAGTGGATGGCATACGGCTCCAACCCGTTCAACACGCTGGTACCGTTCTTCCCGAACGTGGACACCACGCCCGCCTACCTTGAGGACACCACCACCCGCGTGACGTCCGAGAACTTCTACTGGGCCAACCGCATCATCGCCGCCCTGTGCGATGGCGCCTTCCGCTCCACGTCCAACGCCGTTGAGCGCTACCAGGAGAAGACCGGTGCGATGGGCCACCGCTTGGTCGCCGCCACCGACGAGCAGATCGCCCGTCTGGGCTTGACGGCCGCCGAGGAAGCCGCGCAGTCCGCCGCTGAAGAGGAATTTGAGGCCGACAGCGTGGATGGCGATGTGCAGCCGATGACCCCGGACGAGACCATCGCCGCGCTGCGTAACCCCGAGGTGCGCGAGATTCTCGCCGCCGCCAACCAGACCATGGCCGACCAGCTCAAGGAGGAAACCGAAAAGCTGCTTGACTCCGTGCTGTACACTCGCAGCATGGAAATGAAGAACGGCTTCCACATGTCCGACTTTTAGTCCGTATTGAGCTCCCCTCCCTGAGGGGCTGAGCCGTTAAGAAACAGCCCAGTGGGCTGTTTTAGGCGAAGAGGCGGCGACTGCCGCCCCACCACCCCGCCCCACCACACAAACACAGAAAGGCTTTATATGACCACCATCGAAGACTTCACCAGCCAGTACGGTCTGGTCCAGAAGATCGACGCATTCGGCTACATGAAGTACCTGGCCGAGAACCCTGACGCCCCGCGCAAGCACGGCAAGGTGGTGCTCGTCACCGCCGATACGCCGCTCAAGGCATCGCGCGGAGAAGGCAAGACCACCACGACCATCGCCCTGATCGACGCTCTGAACAAGCGCGGCATTGATGCGACCGCCGTGCTGCGTCAGCCGAGCATGGGCATCACCGCAGCCGGTTCCAAGGGCGGTGCCTCCGGCGGCGGCAAGGCTTCCCTGACCCACCCCGAGCTCATCGACTGGGGTCTGTGCGGCGAAATGGGCGCCATCGAGGCGGCCCAGAACCTGCTCGTCTCCTTCGCCGAGAAGGCCATCGATGACGGCAAGCTCGACACGATTCTCGTGCCGCGTGTCTCCGAGGTTCCGAGCCGCTCCCTGCGCTCCACCGCTGTGGACTACGGCAAGGGCAACGTGCCGGAGAAGGTCGTGCTCACGCCGACCTGCGAGCTCATGCAGATTGTGGTGCTCTCCCGCTCGATGGACGAGATTTCCGAGCGCGTGTCCAAGATGATCGCCGGCACCAAGGACGGCAAGGCCGTGACCTTCGGCGAATTCGTGGACCTGTGGCGTATCACTGGCATTTTGGCCGACGCGGTCAAGCCGGCCAAGACCGAAACCGTGAACGGATCACCGGTCTACGTGCACGGTGGCCCGTTCGCCAACGTGTCCATCGGCATTCCGACGTTGGTCTCCGTGGAAATGGCCTGCGCCCTGCATGACGTGGTCATCGTCGAGGCCGGCTACGGCACCGACGCCGGTGCCCAGAAGTGGCTGGACATCGCCTGCCGCGAATACGGCGCGCAGTGGCCGTCCGCCGCCATCGTGGTGACCCGTGCCTCCACCTGGCGCGACGATCCCGAGCTGGCCTGGCGCTACCCGTTCCACGTGCAGCGCCTGGAGAACCTGGACATTCCGACCTTCCCGCTCATCAACCTGTGGGAAGGCGAGGACGATCAGGTTCCGTCCCTGAAGGCCACCGCCGACGAGCTGGGCTTCCGCACGCCGATCATCGGCAACCTGTTCCGCGACGGCGGCGAGGCGCTGGTCCCGCAGCTTGACGGTTTCGTCGACGCGTTGCAGAACGGCTCCATGCCGGCCGAACCGCATTCGCACAAGGGCATGGCCCTGACCGAGAACGCCAAGTGGGTGGCCGAGAACGCCTACGGCGTACCGGCCGAGCGCGTGATTTACAAGCCGGGCTTCACCGAGTCCGTGTCCGAGGCCATGGAACTGTGCCAGAGCGCAGGCATCTCGCTGGACGATCTGGCGTTCGTGGCGGTCAAGTCCCCGGCGACCATGACCGACAACGACCGTGCCCCCGAAGAAGAGCGCACCGTGACCCTGAAGAAGGTCGAGGTGCATGCCGGTGCCGGTCTGGTCCACGTCAACCTGACCACCAGCCTCACCACCCCCATGCCCAAGATCGTGTGATGACAGGCACAAGGTGAGGTAACTCGCTTTCGAGGGGCGGATTTCCGGTTTTCCGGAGGTCTATCTGCGTTTCGAGGGGCTCTTCGATTGCGAAATCCGGAGTATGACCATTGAAATTGCAATGTTTATACTCCGGTTTTCTTGTTTTAAAAGCCCCTTGAAACGCTAGTAGAGCTTCTGAATGTTGG
>ENA-OQKC01000628-OQKC01000628.1-human-gut-metagenome-genome-assembly--contig:-NODE-628-length-14538-cov-2.931302_pt1 | contig 14538 bp, 19 predicted proteins | sample MGYA00242774_ERZ504790 | MGnify/ENA primary metagenome ERZ504790 (study PRJEB26092, sample SAMD00036419) | human gut metagenome | host: Homo sapiens | study: EMG produced TPA metagenomics assembly of...
AACTCCACCTGTATTTGTACTTTTTAGCAGACTTAAAAAAGGGTAAAAAAAAGCCCTTACGAGAAGGGCCAAATGAGGGGCTGTTTTGATACTCCTAGTATAGCATTTTTGTATACAATATGCAATAGCAGTTTTCTGCCTTTTTCAGAAAATTTGTGCAAAGAGAATTTACCTGCATTGGACAAAGGTTTATTGATAATCTTTACCGATAAAAATCACCGCGTCATAAGACGCATCATCAGCCCGCAGAATCCTCAGAGTGTACGGGAACGGTACAGCCGACAGCCTGCTGACCACACGTCCGTTGCTGGTCGTAGATACTACCGTAGTCTGATCACGTTCAGGATCACTGCCGCCGTCGATAACCTCAAAGCCCATTGCTGCCAGTCTTGCTGCGGCATCACTGCCTGCTCCTTTGCCGCTGCAGTCAACGACCTTGACAGATACCGTATTGCGGCTGCTTTCCTTAGCAGGCGGTTTCACAGCCTTAGGCGGCTCTGTTAACTGCTGCCCGTCTTTCTCTGCCGGTCCCAGTTCTTCGCCTGACTTAGATTTTTAGTCCTTAGCTTTCTTTTCGGTCATCAGCTTTTCTTTATTCTTCTCTTCCGGCATTCATTCCCGCAAGATATGCCGTAGACCATGCAATCTGAAGATTATAACCTACCTGTAAGAGCATCAAGATCCAAAACTTCTACCCGAAAATATAAATTTTAACAAACTTTGACTCCATTGTTCCCGGATGGATCTCTTTTACGCTTACTCCGCCTTTTGTAATGATCGCCTCGCTATAGCTTCTTAAACTTGTAAGCGTCATTTTAAAATCTTTGATCAGACGTACAAACCGCATTCTTTCTTCTTTTGTAATCTCATTTACTTTCTTTTCTTCCGCAATACCTGAAAGTTCTGTCATAACAGGTTTTAGTTTTGCCGGAAACAAACTATCGACTGCATTTTTAAACTGTTTGTTATGATTCGCATCGAACTCTCTGAGAATCCGTTTGTCGAGCTGTTCTTCTGTAAGCGCCGGTTTTAAGTCGATATGTAAAGTCAGCTCTTTTTCTTTCAGCCTTTTTCCTACAATACTGCTAGCGCTTAAAATAACCGGACCTGTCACTCCATAATGGGTAAACAGCATCTCTCCGAATTCTTCATATAATTTCCTTTTTCCGTCGGTCACACGGATACATACGTTCCGAAGCGACAGACCCTGAAGCTGTTTTGCATACCATTCTTTTACTTCCATCGGAACGAGAGCCGGAAAAAAGTTCGGTAACCTTATGCCCGCATGTTTTTGCAAATCGGTATCCGTCTCCTGTCGATCCTGTAGCAGGATAAGAAATCCCTCCAGTCGCTATGATCACCGCATCTGCGTCAACAAAATGCTGCTTTTGTTTTTGGGAATCATCAGAAATAATGATTCCTGTTATTTTCTCGTTTTCTACACATATTTTTTCTACTTCCATGCAAAGAAATATCTGAACGCCGAGACGATGCAGTTCTTTTTGCAGCGCCCCGATTACATCCGACGAATGATCAGAAACAGGAAAGACTCTGTTTCCTCTTTCAACCTTCGTCTTCACACCGAGATTTTCAAAAAAGCCAATCACCTGTTCGTTCGTAAAACTGTAAAATGCACTATATAAAAACTTTGGGTTACTGACTACCGCCTGAAATAATTCTTCAACATCCAATGCATTTGTAATATTGCAGCGTCCCTTTCCCGTTATAAATAATTTCCTGCCCAATCTGTCATTTTTCTCATAAATCTGAACATGATGCCCGTTTTCGGCGGCAAATACAGCCGCCATCATTCCTGCGGCTCCGCCTCCGACAACTATCACTTTACTCATCTTTTCCTCCTGCCGTTTCATCCGGGAAAAACGAACGTTTCATAGGATCTAATTCATCTCTGCTGTACACTTCATATTCTCCCCATATTTCCTCTAACGTCTCAAGTGTTGATACAACTTCTTTTTGTCTCTTCATGCAAAGCGCCACTACGAGAGCATTCACTACGCTTAACGGCGCTACAAGAGAGTCTACGATCGACGCCATATCACTTCTTGCAATCAGATTGCACGATGAATACAGATTCATAGGCGAATGGACGCTGTCCGTTAAAGTGATCACTTTTGCCTTTCGGTTACTTGCAAACTCCAATGCTTTTAATGTCCGCATAGAATATCTCGGAAAACTGATCCCTATGATAACATCATGTTCGTTGATTCTGATCAACTGTTCAAATATTTCACTGGAACTGTTTACATCGACAACAGATACGTTATCACAAACAAGATTTAAGTAAAATCCTAAAAATGATGCTAACGGAGCGCAGCTTCTGATCCCTATTACATAAACTCTCCTCGCATTCAGGAGCGTGTCAATCGCAAGATCAAATGCTTTATGGTCGATATCTGCAAGAGTCATCTTAATCTTATCTATATCGGATTGAAGAACAGTTTCCAGTATTTCACTTTGGCTGATTCTTCCATACGTCACTTCCATCCTCTGGATCGAATTCAGCTTATTACGGACAAGTTCTTCTAATGCCTTTTGAAATCCCGGATATCCTTTATAGCCAAGCTGTGTAGCGAATCGCACTACAGTTGACTCACTGACCCCGACGATCTCTCCTAATTTGGCAGCCGTCAAAAAAACCGCTTTGTCGTAATCATTGCATACATAATCTGCAAGACGCCGCTGTCCTTTACTCATTTTTTTATATTTTTCTTTAATTCTTAATAAAAGTTCATTTGTCGTTGTTTCATTTTGTCCCATTTTTGTTTCCTACTTTTTCTCAATTATCACCAACTGATTATATCTTATTTTTTCTTTACTGTCATTGTCCGATTTGCAGATGTGCATAATTTATATCGGTCTTGTATATCGCTTCAGCCACTCTCGCTCGTTCTCCTCTAAATACATTCCGACTTTTTCATAAACGGCAGCATGATATTCGTTCAGCATCTTTTTTTCTTCATCACTCATTTTTTCAGGGAGAATTGCATCAAGATCAATCGGAACATAGGTAAGCGGCTCAAATTTCAAAAACTTTCCGAACTCGTTCTGCGTATCTTCTACGACAAGAAGCTCATTTTCAATTCTGACGCCATGTCGGCCTGCTCTGTAAATCCCCGGTTCATCTGTAATTATCATATTTTTTTGAAGTAGCCGGCGCAGCATTTTTGCCTTCCTTCCATCTGAAATTAATCGGAGGCTCGTGAATATTCAAAAGATATCCAACCCCATGACCCGTGCCATGATTAAAATTCAGCCTTTCCTTCCAAAACACTTCTCTTGCAAGACAGTCTAAATTCGCACCGCTGCACCCTTCCAAAAACACAGCGTTCATAAGTCTGAGCATCGAACGCAAAACAAGAGTGAAATCTTCTTTTTCCTGATAACTCACTTCACCTAAAGCCACGGTTCTTGTAATATCAGTCGATCCATCCTTATAATGTCCTCCGGTATCTGTTAAAAGAAAATGCCCCTTTTCTAATCGTGCGTCGCTTTCCTTCGATGCACTGTAATGGACAATCGCTCCATGTTCGTAGTATGCGCTGATTGGTTCAAAACTTGGTCCTAAATATCCATCCTGCTCTTTTCTAAACTCTTCTAAACGAGCGGAAGCTGACCGTTCGGTAATCTCTGTTTTCCCGATATTTTCTTTCAGCCAATATATAAATTTTGTATGTGCAGCCGCATCCTTTAAATGCGCCCTGCGAATATGCTCTGTTTCAATATCATTTTTTACAGATTTCATTATGATTTCCGGATTCTCTTTCTCTATCATTTCAGTTTCATCCGGTATCAATTTATATAAAGCATAGCTAAGACGCTCGGGATCTATCAGCATTTTCTTCCTGCCGCTTAGTTTTCCGACCGCATTTTCGATTTCTGTATATGGTCTTAGAGCAACATGATTTTTCGCAAATTCCCGCTTCATATCATCGGAGAACTTTTCTTCATCTGCAAACAATTCAACATGATCCTTATAGATTATTAAATATGCCAAAACAAGAGGACAACACAAGATATCGTTTCCTCTGATGTTTAATAGCCACGCAATATCATCAAGACTTGATAACAGATGTACATCAGCTCCTGATTCATCCATCTTACACCTTACTCTTTCCAACTTAGAAGCTGCTGTTTCTACCCGAGTAAAATTCATCCAAAAAGAACGCTTTTCCGTCGGCAAAGGCGGTCTGTCTTTCCAGACAACATCGACAAGATCCGAAAGATAAGACAGCGCTCCGCATTTTTCTTCGGCAATCTTTTCAAATTCTTTTCCTTGTTCTACCCGAATCGTACGGCCATCAAATCCGATCTTTCCGCCTTCCGGCAATTCTGTCCGTATAAATTCTTCGATTTCCGGGCAGCCCGGCTCCCCTGCTTTAAAAAGGATGATCTCACTGCCCTGCAGTTCTTGTTCTGCCTGTATAAAATAGCGCCCGTCTGTCCAAAGCCCCGCTTTCTCCTCTGTAAACACCACAGTTCCCGCAGAACCTGTAAATCCGGTCATATATTGACGTTCCTTAAAATATTCACCTATATATTCACTGTTATGATAATCTGTTGACGGAATAATATAAAGATCTATCTTTTCCCGTCTCATCTCGGCTCTAAGAGCCTTAATTCTATCTGAAATGCTTCCCGAATATTTCATTCAAGACCTCCCGCTTCTCAAAATTCCTTTTTATGATACCACTAAACGAAAAAGAGTACAAATAAAACAGGATCGATCTCCTGAATAAATTCAATCGTTCGATCCTGTCACTATTCCTTTTATCTATACCGGATATGCTCCATTCTTAGTATCTGCTACTGCAGCGTCAACTTTTGTCTGCTGTGCCTGTCTGTATTTAAAGAAATCAACGGCAACCTGCGGGAATAATGCATACGTAAGAACATCTTCATCCTGCTGTATCCACTGCTCGCACTCTTTGCGAAGTGTATCGAGCTCATTCGGGATCAAATCTGCCGGACGACATGTGATGATCTCTGCATTCTCTCCTAAAATCTTTTTCTGAAGCTGAGCGTCAACCGGTTTTACAGTCGCGCCATATTTTCCTGCAAGAATATCTTTTGTCTCTTTTGTCGCCATCTTATATCTCTCACCCATCAGAACATTAAATACAGCCTGTGTTCCGACAATCTGAGAAGACGGAGTAACAAGCGGCGGCTCGCCAAGATCTTTACGCACGCGTGGTACTTCCTCAAGCACTTCATAGAATTTTTCTTCCGCTCCCTGTTCTTTTAACTGAGATGTCAGATTAGAAAGCATTCCTCCCGGAACCTGATATAATAAAGTCTTAATATTAACTCCGAGGTTTTTCGGATTAAGCAGTCCGCTTTCAAGCGCTTCATCTCTGATCGGACGGAAATAATCCGCAATCTCAGATAACAGTTTCTGATCTAATCCAGTATCATACGGCGTACCTTTGAACGTTTCCACCATCACTTCCGTTGCCGGCTGCGACGTTCCGAGAGCAAACGGAGACATTGCGGTGTCAATGATATCAGCTCCTGCCTCTACAGATTTCATATAAGTCATCGAAGCAACTCCCGATGTATAATGTGTATGCATTTCAATCGGGATATTTACTGCCTCTTTCAGCGCTGTGACAAGTTCTGTCGCTTCATACGGAACAAGAAGTCCTGCCATATCTTTAACGCAAATAGAATTCGCTCCCATATCTTCGATTCTCTTTGCAAGATCCACCCAGTAATCAAGAGTATACGCATCGCCAAGTGTATAAGACATCGCTACCTGTGCATGTGTCTTTTTCTTTATTTGCGGCCGTCACTGCTGTCTTCAAGTTTCTGATATCATTCAGACAATCAAAAATTCGGATAATATCAATTCCATTTGCCGCTGATTTTTGTACAAGTATTCTACTACATCATCTGCGTACGGCGATACCCCAGAATATTTTGTCCGCGGAACAGCATCTGAAGTTTTGTAGTTTTTAAATCCGTCACGGAATTTACGAAGCCTCTCCCATGGATCTTCTTTCAGGAAGCGCAAAGACGCATCAAACGTAGCTCCTCCCCAGCATTCAACTGCATGATAACCGACCTGATCCATCTTTTCAATGATCGGAAGCATCTGTTCTGTAGTCATTCTTGTAGCGATCAATGACTGATGCGCGTCACGCAGAATCGTTTCTACTATTTTAACCGGTTTTTTTTCAATTTCTGCCATTTATTTTTCCTCCATCAATTACTTAACGCCAAAGATTGCCATAAATGTTCCGGCTGCAACCGCAGTACCGATAACACCCGCGACATTCGGACCCATCGCATGCATCAATAAGAAGTTAGTCGGATCAGCCTCGGCTCCCACTTTCTGTGAAACACGCGCCGCCATAGGAACTGCAGATACGCCCGCAGACCCAATCAGCGGATTGACTTTTCCTTTCGTTGCCCAGCACATGATTTTACCGAACAACACTCCCGCCGCTGTACCGAACGCAAATGCAATCAGTCCGAGAGCAACGATTTTTAAAGTATCCCAATTCAAGAACGCCTCAGCGCTTGTTGTCGCTCCCACAGATGTTCCGAGCAAAATTACAACGATATACATCAACGCATTAGAAGCGGTCTCTGTAAGCTGTCTTACAACACCGGACTCTTTAAACAAGTTTCCGAGCATAAGCATACCTACAAGAGGAGCTGTCGTCGGAAGAATCGTACAAACAACGATCGTTACAATGATCGGGAAAAGAATTCTCTCTAATTTTGATACCGGACGAAGCTGCTCCATCTTGATCTTACGTTCTTTCTCCGTCGTAAGAAGTTTCATGATCGGCGGCTGGATGATCGGTACAAGTGACATATAAGAATATGCCGCTACCGCGATCGGTCCGAGAATCGCTGTCTGTTGCAGTTTTTCCGGCAAGGAAAATAGATGTCGGTCCGTCAGCTCCTCCGATAATGGAGATCGCTGCGGCAGCTTTATCTGAAAATCCCATTGCCATAGCGCCTAAATATGCAGCAAAGATACCAAACTGAGCGGCAGCTCCGAGAAGGAAACTTTTCGGGTTCGCGATCAAAGGTCCGAAATCCGTCATTGCTCCTACACCGAGGAAGATCAAAGACGGAAGGATCGACCACTCGTCAAGGACATAGAAGTAATAAAGTAATCCACCCGTACCATTCGCTGAGTCCTCGGCATGAAGCATAATATCAGGATAGATATTTACAAGCAGCATACCGAAAGCAATCGGTACAAGCAGAAGCGGCTCAAAGCCGTGTCTGATTGCTAAATAGAGAAACACACACGCAACTGCGATCATGATCAGGTTTCCGACCGTAAGATTCATAAACGCTGTCTGTTCAATGAGGTTTCCCAGTGTATTTGAAATATATTCCATTTGTTAAAAACCTCCGTCAGTAACTAATTTAACGTAGCTAATACTGCTCCTGATTCTATCGCATCTCCTACAGCCACATCAATACTTGCGATCGTTCCCGCTTCCGGTGCAACAACCGGAATTTCCATCTTCATTGCCTCGATCACGATCACTGTATCACCCTGTTGAACACTCTGACCTACGCTTGTCGGGATCTGGAATACTTTTCCTGCCGCGCCTGCTTTCACCTGAATGTTTCCTGCGCCCGCTGCTTTTGCCACTGGAGCAGGTGCCGCTTTCGGAGCCGGAGCCGGTTTCAAAGCCGGAACAGCGCCTGCGCCTTTTTCTTCCACTGTTACATCATATACATTCCCGTTTACTGTAATTGTATAATTTTTCATTTTCTTATCTCCTTTTCTTTAATTCCATTTATTTGATTTTCTTCTACTTTATAGAACGAACGATAAATCCGTCCGCCGAACGTTCCTTCAGATGACCGCGATTGCCGCCGCAATTACCGCTGCAAGCTCTGTATCCTCCGTAACAATCTTCCGACACTTCCGGCATCTCCGTTTTCAAAGCTGCCGTTGGTTTTTCATTTACAATCTCTGTTTTTGCACTCTTTTTAAACTTCTGTTCAAGCGCCGGAATAAATTTAAACAGTGAAATAATAAATGAAATAAAGATCAATACAACAAAAACCGTTCCCATTCCGAGAATCGTATTAAGTCCTGCTTTTTTCAAAATCTCCGCCGTACTGTAATGTGCTCCGATCGTCAGACTCTCGATATTTCCTTTCTTATCAAACGCAAATTCAAGCGCTCCGTCTCTTTCCGCAAAATCTCCTTCAACAGTCAGAAGTGCGCCTTCATTTGTTGTTTCCATTGTATAACCGTCTTTTAAGCCGACAAACTCTCCGCATTCTTGTTCTCCGGCATCCCACGCCCCCATCATCGTCAGGAAATTTTCTCCTGTTACAGGTACGCCTGCCTGAAGAAGAGTCATTTCAAGTTCAAGATCAGACATATCGGAAAAGTTCTGAAAATCCGCCTCTCCCATCATACTGAAATTCTGAACTATAAAATCGGCATACTGCTCAAGCTGTTCCTGATCATATTCTACTGTATCATCAGACTTTCCGCATCCCGAAAAACTAAAAACAAGAATGAGGATAAGCCCTAATAAACTGATTTTTTTCTTCACTTCGCCTCACCTCACTAAACCGTACCGTGCTTTTTATTCGGACGATCCTCTCTCTTTGTAAACAGCATCTCAAATGCGCCGATCACATATTTTCTCGTATCGGCAGGAGCGATGATCGCATCGACATATCCTCTGCGCGCAGCCGACTTGGCACTGGACTGGAGTTTTTCATATTCTGCCGCTTTTTCCTTCTGTGTCTGCGCATCTGCGCCGTCATACATGATGCGGGCTGCAAGGTTTGCATCCATCATACCGATCTTTGCATTTTCCCATGCATATACCATGTCCGCACCGATTGATTTGCTGTTCATCGCGATGTACGCGCTTCCATAAGCATTTCCTATAATTACATTCACTTTCGGCACTGTTGCCTCAGCAAACGCATAAGTCATTCTTGCCACAGCTCTTGCCATATCTTTTTCAGAGTCGAGCGTAGCTGAAAATCCTTCTACATTTGTCAATGTGAGCACCGGAATCGAGAATGCATCACAGAAATTCACAAAGTCAACCGCTTTCTTACAGCCATCCACTGTAAGTGCACAATCAAATGATGCTGCCTCTGTTCCGTCTTCTGCGTAAACTTTTGTACGATTCGCAACAGCCCCGACCGTCATACCGTTCAGACGAATAAACCCTGTCACCATTTCTTTTGCGTAATCTTTCTTCATCTCTGTAAAAATCTGATCATCTGCAATCTGTGAAAGAACGATTGCAGTATCGGCTGCCGCATTTTCAACATCCGGACAAATACGATTCAGATCGTCCATACATTCTTCATAGGACAGATCATCTTCATTATTTGCCGGGATCATGCAGATCAAAGAACGAATTTCATTTAAAATATCCGCTTCTGTTCCGATACCGTTGACAAGACCTGCCGTCTCACTCTGGTATTTTGCAGCGGAAGTATCACATCTTGAAATCTCGTTTCCTGCAAGCGCATTCGGAGAATTTACAAAAAGCTTTCCGCTTTTTTCTTCCATGAATGTAAAGTCAGCAAGTCCCGGAACAACTGCAAGTCCGCCGCCGCACATACCGAAAATCGCCGCAATCTGCGGAACAACTCCCGATGCCATTGCCTGCTTGTAGTAAACACTTCCAAAAGCTTCTAAAGCATCCGTAGCTTCCTGAAGTCTCAATCCGGCACAATCGATAAGACCGATGACAGGAGCTCCCATCTTCATCGCCATATCATAGATATTTGCGATCTTCTTTGCATGCATCTCTCCAATCGCTCCGTTGAGCACTGCGGCATCCTGACTGTACACATACACAAGATTGCCGTCAATCACTCCATAACCGGTAATAACACCATCAGCCGGAGTTTCTTTTTCCTGCAAGTTGAAATCTGTGCTTCTGGCAGTAACTGCGCCGCCGATCTCAACAAAGCTTCCCTCATCAAGCAATGTAGCAATTCTTCTGCCCGCTGAGTTTCCTGTTGCATTGTAGATCATATTTTAGCCCTCCATATAAATAAATTTGTTTAAATAAACCAAAATTTCTGCCTATTTTAGTATATACTAACATCTATAAGATTTCAATTAAAACTTACTGCAAGGCTTTCTCTTTATTCCTCCAAAACCCCGCCTCTCTTAATTTTCTCAGAAAAGTTTTCATGCTTTTTTGCGCCTGCTCAGGTTCAATCTCATAAATCTCCAGCATGGACTCTAACAACTTATCCTCATCTGTATTTTCTTTCAGAAGATCCCACAATTCTCCGCCTGTCTCATTAAGGTTGATCATACCATGAAAGTTTTTTGCCGCTTCTCCAATTGGAACGACTACGACGCGTTCTCCTACCTGACGTTTGATAAATCCTTCTTTTATTTTCATCTTCGTATTCTCCTGATTTTATTTCTTTTTTATCGCCTTAATTGTGTTTCTTCAAACTTATACTTTACTCAAAGTCTCATAAGCCACCCGTACAGCTTCTGCTGAAATATTGCACTTTAATACAAAAAACGGAAGCTTTTGAACAAAATCGTCTGCCAATCCCATGAACTCGATCAACGTCTCAGGATCTTCAGGGAAAAACAGTTGATGAAACACTCTGTCTATAACTTCTTTATCAGCAATCTTTTGAATCTTATTTTCTTCTCCCCGTTCAATAAAGCAAACTGCCTGAATCGGCGCAGAACTTTGACTTCCAAACTTTTCTTTTCCCATCCACGGTGTGCCATATGCATACCATACGCCGTCTTTACATCTGATGATCGGCTTATCCCCGTTAATATAACTTGCTCTGCCTTCAAAATACTCGACCCACAGCTTCGTATGTGTTGTCTTTCCGACTCCGCTCTTCGCGGTAAATACATACGCTTTTCCGTCTAACTCCAATACGGCGCCGTGCATAACAAATGCCTGAAAGGCAATCATCTTTCTTGCGATCGCACGGTAAATACATGTACTCTCACACAAAGCTCTGCTCACGCTTTCTGCACGATACCCCGCGTATTCCGTTTCAATTTCTTCATCTGTAACAGACACTTCAATATCCGGTTCGTATCCTTCATTCACCCTCCATGTTTCACATTGTTGTTCAATATACGGATATTTATAATGAATTCGGATACATAAATCTGCTGTTTTAATAAGCAGTGTTTTCTTCTTCATATCATTTCCCTTCCCTGCTACTTTTCACACTCTCTCATAATTTATAATCTACTAAAGTATACAAAAAAAAGAAAGGTTCGACAAGACTCTCTATTCTCGCAAACCTACTTTTTCTTACTTTTTTCCTGTATTCATTTCTTCTTTATTCGCTGTAAAATATGTTTCACTCGAAGGATCAACACACGAATCCAAAAGAAGTCGCACCATAAATGAACATACAGACGATACTTCCGATCTGTTATATATATATGCTCTTCTCTACGATAAAACTCTGTCACTACACCGACTATCCATTCATCCGGCACATTCTCTTTCCACCAACGATTGTCCCCACAGATAACATACCCATTCTTCTTCACATGCAGAATACGATGCAGTACATATTTCCCGTCCGGTCTTCGATAAAGTGGAAGGTCATATCGCTTCAGTCTTCCATGAACCGGTTCTATAATAATTGTATCCTTTCGATTACGCAGCATCGGTTCCATGCTGTCTCCAACGGTTGTGGAGACACAGGTTTTTCCAGATCGAAGTTCTTCTTCCAAAGATGTATTACGCATAAATTCATTGCCCCAAACGCTTACTTTTCTATTTTAATTTTATCCTGATCCCAATACAACGGATATATCCTTTTTTCCTGTTCAAAAAACATAACATTTAACCAAATATAGTAATAAAAAGCAAGGGTATCGCATCTTGTACGATACCCCACATTACTTCTGCCAGAAATGTTACTTTACAGATTCTCATCTCCATCGATAATGTCACCACTTGTTTCGTTATCTTCTATAATAGAAGTTGTAATGATATCCTCGTCCTGAAATTTAACAACTTCCATCTCCGGCTCTAAAAATGCTCTTTTCATCTTTCTCTTCTCCTCTTAATTTTATTATTTTACTTCATAACTCACAACATCACTATACACAGTTTGATCCTCACCGTTCTTATCAGTATACACAACGTAACCTTTTGCATACCAAATATTCGGCTTTGTGCATTTTACATTAACAGAGTAATTTCCTGCTAAACCTGTAGTCGTTGCTTCTTTTGTAAGAATTCTGCTTGCTCCTAACACAAAATTTTCTGGATTCTCTGCATACAAATCATTCCATGCAGTTCTGCTTGTTAAAATCATTCCATGTTTTACAATCTTACATCCTTCAGGTACGGAACGTTTTGCTGTAAATTTAATAGTCTGCGTAGATTTATTGTATGACACGCTGCACATCATAGCTGCCTGCGGAGTTACTTCTTCAGCATTAACGTAAACCGCCTCTATTGTTGCATCTCCATATACTGTAAAAGTATACGGACTTGAATAACAGATAGGTGTTCCATTAAATGTCCAGTGTGAAAACTTCTTATTTTCCACATTCTGTGCAACAACAGTCACCTGATCTCCGATTTCACAGTATTTTGTTTCTATCTGATCGTTATTATTGATTGTAACTACTGCTTTTAATTGTAATTCTTCGATTGAAGCGTTTAATGCATCAACAACTAATTTCACATCTTCCACAGAAAGGTTCGCGTTCTCTTTCGCAAGTTTCGCATTCTCCAAATTTTCTCTAAGAGCTGTTTTTGAAGCTTCTGTATATTTATTTTCAAAATTCTCTTCCCGTATTTTCTCTTCTGCTGCTTTGATTGCTACATCTAATGTTGTATCATCACGAGTAACAACAACTGTACATTGTGCTTTCTTTTCCGGATTCATTGTGGAAGTTGCTGTAATAATCGCCGTTCCCGCACTATTAGCTGTAACTAATCCAGTTGCACTATCAACAGAAGCGATACCCTCTGCATCAGATACCCAGAGAACTTCTTGGCTAGCATTATCCGGTGCAACTGTAGCCGTTAATTGTACTGTCTCACCGACTTTCAAATTGGCCTCAGTTACATTTAATGTAACTTCTGTTACCGGAACATACTCTTGCAATCCTGCAATCGCCTGTTCTAACGCTGTAATCTTCTGCTCAACAACTACCATATCCGGAACTTCCGGCAGAATCGCTTCTTGTAATGCTGATCGTGCCTCTTTAACTGCCTGTTTGGAAGCTTCTGTATAACTGTTCCCTTCTTCAATACCACTTACTTCTTCTAAATACTGAACTGCATAATCTTTTGCAGTAACTTCCATCACTACCGGTTTCAAACCACTTGCCCATGCATTCTTTGTAGTTGCTCCTAAACGAAGCCATTCTCCTGTGTGGACTCTTGCAATTTTACTTGTAATTGTACTATTTGCACCAACGATATTACGGAATAAATCTTTGCCATCCTGATTATCACTTGAGTGGCAGACAAAGAAACTCGGTGCCGGACTGCTTGCCTGTGTTATCGGACTTTCCAATGTCATCTTAAAATAACCATTCTTTGGAGCTTTCCACGCATATGCTACTGCTGTATACGCCTCACCTTGAAATGTAGATGTAATTTCATCCTTATTCAGCTTTGCGTAATAATATGTGCCATCCAAGCCCTTATCATCATTCATCCAGCTTTTTTCACCGTTATCTTTTGTTTTTAATGCATTTGCCGGAATATCAATCCACCCTCCTTCTGAAGGCTTCTTAATCTGATAATGCCATCTATCTGCATTCTCTGTCTGATCAGCCAAATTGCCATATGCAACTTCATAATCCCAAAAATCTGATTGTTTATAGAAATTATAAGTTACTCCTTCTGTTCCCTCAGTTTCTTCAAACACACGAATGCGCTTTGCCGCCACATACTGTTGTCCGCCATTCGCATAAATCGATGTTGCAACAAGACGGATATGCGTTGCGGTTACTGCTTCGTTAAATACAATCTCCTGTGCAGTACGAGCATTCTGCAAATTTCCGGCCGCACCTGCAATATCATGAAAATCATCATCTCTCGGTTCGCCCTGCTGAACATTGGCATATTGAACCTTATATGCATTAATAGAACCCATACCATTGTCTCTTGACAGATAAGTTATTTTCTTAATTTTTTTTTGCTTCTCCAAATCCTGTCTGAATCCAAATAGGATTGCTTGCGCTTACTAATCCACTGTTTACTTCCCCTTCTACAGGATTTCCCTGATATCTAGAATGCCACCAATGATTCTCATCATCAAATGCCCACCCAGCTTCACCATCATTATCCCAAGCTGCCGGTTTCTGCTCCGAATTTGCTTTTGCATTTGCCTTCAGAACTTCTGACTCAATCTCCTTTAAAACTTTTTCTTCTACAGTTACAGACTCGTTCTCGATATCTACAGCAGCATGTACCATTCCAACTCCCATATTGCCAAATGACACGAATGTCACAATCATGGCCGCTGATAAAGCACACGCCAGAACTCTTTTCATTTTCATTCTTTTTCCTCCTTCTTCCCACC
>ENA-OQKC01000629-OQKC01000629.1-human-gut-metagenome-genome-assembly--contig:-NODE-629-length-14531-cov-2.229797_pt1 | contig 14531 bp, 15 predicted proteins | sample MGYA00242774_ERZ504790 | MGnify/ENA primary metagenome ERZ504790 (study PRJEB26092, sample SAMD00036419) | human gut metagenome | host: Homo sapiens | study: EMG produced TPA metagenomics assembly of...
GACTAAAAAAGAATAAAAATAAAAAACAGGAGGAAATACAAATGTTAGAAGCAGGAATGAAAGCGCCGGAGTTTGCATTGCCGGATCAGACGGAAAGGTACACACATTGGAAGAATACAAAGGGAAGAAAGTGATCTTATATTTTATCCGAGAGACAACACTCCGGGATGTACAAACAGGCATGTGGTTTCGGAGAATTATATCCTGAATTTTCAGAAAAGGAGCGGTTGTGCTTGGAGTAAGCAAGGATAGCGTCGCATCTCATAAGAAATTTGAAGAAAATACGGTTTGCCCTTTACACTTCTTTCAGATACAGAGTTAACATGTATTCAGGCTTATGATGTATGGAAAGAAAAGAATATGTACGGAAAGAAAACAATGGGTGTTGTCCGCACTACTTATTTGATCGATGAAGAAGGTGTGATCGAGAAAGTGTTCGGTAAAGTAAAAGCGGCGGAAAATCCACGGCAGATGCTGGAAGAATTGTAAAGCATATCAGGAGAATAGCATAAAATGAAACAGGAGATCGGGAGGAACCGGTCGGGACTTCGGCTTGGATATACGACAGGAAGCTGTGCTGCCGCAGCGGCAAAAGCTGCTGTGGCGATGCTTCTTAAAGAAGAAGAGATTACTCATGTGAAACTGATCACTCCGAAAGGGATCGAGCTGTATTTGGAAGTAGAGTCAACGATCAGAACTGCGGATTATGTGCAGTGCGCTGTTGAAAAATACAGCGGCGATGATCCTGATGTGACAGATGGGATGAAAGTATACGCAAAAGCTGAGAAGATCGAGTCATTTTTAAAAGAGGAAGAAGCGGAAGAACGCTGTTTTGAAATCAAAGATCATATTGTTCTTGCCGGAGGAGAAGGAATCGGCCGGGTCACAAAAGCAGGATTAGAGCAGCAGACAGGCTTTCCCGCGATCAATAAAATACCTCGCAGGATGATTGCCGATGCGGTAGACGAAGAGTGCCGTCAATACAAGTACGGTGGGAAAATAAAGATTACGTTGTCTATTCCGGGCGGGGAGAAGATCGCAAAGAAGACGTTTAATCCGAGGCTTGGCATTGTAGGAGGCCTGTCTGTTCTTGGAACGACAGGCATCGTAGAGCCGATGAGTGAAAAAGCGCTGACTGATACGATATGGCTGGAAATGAAAATGTTAAAAGAGACAGGGTATGACAGGTGTTATGTTGTTCCGGGAAATTACGGAATGGATTTTTTACGTGAAGAACTCGGCGTGGACGAAGAAGTAACAGTAAAATGCAGTAACTATATCGGAGATACGATCGACGATGCAAAATTACTCGGGATGAAGGGAATTCTATTTATCGGTCATATCGGAAAATTTGTCAAACTGGCGGCAGGAGTAATGAATACCCATTCAAGACAGGCAGACTGCAGGATGGAAGTGTTGGCGGTACATGCGGCTTTAGAAGGGGCAGATTCGCATACGGTGCGTTCGGTCATGGACTGTGTGAATACATCGGAGGCATTAAGAGTACTCAAAGAATGCGGACTTCTCGAAAAAGTAATGGAAAGCGTGATGGAGAGAATAGAATTTTATCTGACAAACAGAGCAGGGGAAGCGTTGGATATTGCGGCTGTTGTTTTTTCAAATGAAGAAGGGGTTTTGGGGAAAACCTCGAAAGCAGACAGTCTGTTTGAGCAGACAAGTCGTTTTGTCAGGCAAAAGAAAGGAAGATAAAGAGGCTATGAAAGGAAAGTTTACAGGCGTTGGAGTTGGGCCGGGAGATCCGCAGCTTCTGACATTAAAAGCATTGCATGAGATACAAGAAAGTGATGTTGTCGCGATTCCCGTATCAGACAGCGGTTTGAAAAAGCCGGGTGAAAACGCAGATCCAAAATATATGCAGCAGTGTACGGCTTATCAGATCGTCAGACAAGTTTATTCGCAGATCGGGGAAAAAGAGGTGATCTTTCTGCCTATGCCGATGATCAAAGACAGGGAGAAACTGATAGAGATTCATGACGAAGACGCGGCGTTTACCGCAGAGAAGTTAAATGAAGGAAAGGATGTTGTGTTTCTTACGATCGGAGACCCGAGCATTTATTCTACCTGTATGTATATACACAAAAGACTGAAAAGGATGGGATATGAAACAGAGCTGATTCCCGGAATCCCTTCTTTTTGCGCGGCGGCGGCTCGTCTTGACATTTCCCTTTCGGAAAACAGCGATGAACTGCATATCATACCTGCTTCCTACGGAGTAGAAGAAAGTATGAGGCTGCAGGGAACGAAAGTATTTATGAAAAGCGGACGGAAAATGGCGGAAGTGAAACGTTTTCTTAGTCGAGAACGCTTTAGAGGCAAAAATGGTGGAAAACTGTGGTATGGATTCGGAGAAGCTTTATTTTTCGACGGAAGAAATCCCCGAACAGGTGGGATATTATTCGTTGTTTATCATAAAAGATGAAAGCGAAACTCAGCGGAAAGATCGGAGAAAAGATTAAAAAAGTAAAGAGGCTAAGAAAGCGAAAGGAAAGAGAAAGATGGTCACATTTGTTGGAGCAGGTCCGGGTGCAAAAGATTTGATCACTGTGCGTGGACAACGCCTTTTAGAAGAGGCGGATATTGTTATTTACGCAGGATCGCTTGTGAACCCGAAACTTTTATATGGCTGTAAAGAAACGTGTGCAGTTTACAATAGTGCGAAGATGACACTGGAAGAAGTGCTGGAAGTGATAAAAGAAGGTGAGACTCAAAGAAAGAACATTGTCCGGCTTCATACAGGCGATCCTTGCCTGTACGGGGCGATCAAAGAGCAGATGGATGAGTTGGAAAGACTTGGGATCGGATACGAAGTGTGCCCCGGCGTCAGCTCTTTTTGCGCGGCAGCAGCTGCGCTCGATGCAGAATATACACTTCCGGGAATTTCACAGTCGGTTGTAATTACCCGTATGGCAGGAAGAACGCCGGTTCCTGAAAAGGAGTCGATCAGAAGTTTTGCGGCTCATGGCACAACAATGGTTATTTTTTTAAGCACAGGGATGCTAAAAGAACTTTCCGAAGAGCTGATCAGCGGAGGATATGAACAGGACACTCCTGCCGCGATCGTGTATAAGGCGTCATGGCCGGAGGAAAAAGTACTCAACTGTACGGTAAAAACATTGGCGCAGACTGCAAAAGAGGCAGGCGTAACGAAGACGGCGCTTATTGTAGTAGGCAGGGTTTTAGATGGAAAGTATGAACGGTCAAAATTATATGATCCGACATTTACAACAGAATTTCGGAAAGCATCTTCTCATGTTGGAAAGGCAGAAAAGGAGAATACTAAAGAATGAATAAAATATATGTTGTAGGACTCGGCCCGGGAGCAGGAGATCAGATGACAGTACAGGCAAAAAAAGTTCTTGACGCATGTCCGGTCATTATCGGATATACGGTATATATTGATCTTGTCCGTCCTTTATTTCCGGAAAAGCAGTTCTTGAGCACTCCGATGCGAAAAGAAGCCGACCGCTGTAAGATGGCGTTTGAGGAGGTAAAAAAAGGCGTTGACGTGGCAATGGTATGCAGCGGTGACAGCGGGATTTATGGAATGGCAGGTCTGATTTATGAGATCGGGAGAGATTACCCTGAGATCGGGATTGAGATTGTTCCCGGGATCACGGCGGCATCAGGAGGAGCAGCCGTTTTAGGCGCGCCGTTGATGCATGATTTTGCAGTGATCAGTTTTAAGCGATCTCCTGACTCCGTGGGAGCTGATCGAGAAGAGACTTTGCGCCGCGGCAGAGGCTGATTTTGTAATCTGTCTTTATAATCCGTCCAGCAGGAAGAGAGCGGATTATCTTGAGAAAGCCTGTGAGATCATTCTAAAATCACGGTCGGAAGAGACGGTGTGCGGTCTTGTGAAAAATATAGGAAGAGAAGGCGAGTTATATGAGATCATGACTCTTAAAAAAGCTGAAAACAACACAGGCAGATATGTTTACGACTGTTTATATCGGAAACTCAAATACGAAAGAGTTAAACGGGAAAATGGTAACTCCGAGAGGCTATAAAGATGTGTGATAAAAAAAGAAAAGTATCTTTGATCGGGATTGGGACAGGCGGAGTAAAAGAAATGACCGAAAGAGCGAAAGAAGAGATCCTTGCAAGCGATTGTCTGATCGGAGCTTCACGGATGCTTGAAAGCGCCGCATGTTTTTTAGAGCAGAAAAAAGATATAAAACGGCGGGATATGTTAAGTGAATATCGGTGGGACTTTATTTTTTCTTATGTAAAAGAGCATGAGGAGTGCAGCCGGACTGCGGTTTTGTTTTCCGGTGATATCGGGTTTTACAGCGGAGCAAAAAAACTGGAAGCGGCCCTTTTGCATTCAGAGATCGATTGTACGGTTGAATTGATTCCGGGGATTTCATCTGTCGTTTATTTTGCCGCAAAACTCGGTGTTTCATGGGACGATGCAAAGATCGTAAGTCTTCATGGAAATGAAACGCTGTTTATACAGACGGTAGATACGAACAGAAAAACGTTCTTTCTTCTTGGCGGAAAAGATGCGGGAGAACGACTGCTGAACGCACTTTTGGAGTATGGAATGGGAGAACTGTTCCTTTCGGTCGGAAGAGATCTTTCTTATGAAGATGAAAAGATCATAAGGAAAAAAGCGGCAGATTTTCAAATAGAAGAAGTGCGGGGGTTATGTACTGCATTGGTGGAAAATGAGAATCCGGCAAAGCGGCGTGGTCCGCATATCCGTGACGATGCGTTTGTCAGAGGAAAAGTTCCGATGACGAAAGAAGAAGTGCGCGCCGTCAGCATCGCCCGCATGGAGCTTACAGAAGATGCGGTTGTGTATGACGTCGGCGCCGGAACCGGCTCTGTATCTGTGGAGGCGGCTCTTTCAGGTGAGCAGATAAAAGTGTATGCCATTGAAAAGAATCCGGAGGCGGTGCTTCTTTTGGAAAAAAACAGGAGAAAATTCAGGACGGACGGAATCCGGATCATAGAAGGAAGCGCGCCGGAGGCGCTCGTGCATTTGGAACCGCCGACTCATCTGTTTATCGGAGGAAGTTCCGGTAATTTAAAAGAAATATTGACTGTTGTGAAACAGAAAAATCCAAATGTAAAGATTGTGATCAGCGCTATATCGCTTGAGACAGTCCGGGATGTGATGGACGCGGAAAAAGAAGGGTTACTGACCGATATGGAAGTTACACAGATATGTGCGTCGCGTTCTCGTGTTCTGGGGCAGTATCATATGATGACAGGAATGAATCCTGTCTATATTATTTCAGCAGGAGGAAAGGAAGATGGCTTCGGGAATTTTGATTCACGGCGATCTCCAGCGGAAGCGGGAAAACAGCGGCGGCGTGCGCACTTATGGCGGCATATCAGGCTCAAAATAAAAAAGTATCATCCTGTAAATGCGGACCTGACTATATCGATCCGATGTTTCATAAAGAAGTGCTTGGCGTAGATTCTAAAAAATCTGGATTTATTCTTTTCTTCGGAAGATGAGCTGAGAAAAGAATACGCAAAACATGCGGCAGATGCTGAACTTGTTATAACAGAAGGCGTGATGGGATATTATGATGGGATGAGACTGGATTCTGTTACGGCAAGCTCATATGATGTAGCAAGAACACTTGACATTCCCGCAGTATTGATTCTTCCTTGCAAAGGGGCGGCGCTTTCCCTTTGTGCTGTTGTCAGCGGGATTGTATCCTTTCAAAAAGACAGCAATATTCAGGGGATCATTTTAAACCGGGTGTCAAAAATGTTGTATCCCAGGTTGAAGAAAATGCTGGAAGATCATTTGAAATCAGAAGGGTATGATATTCCCGTATTAGGATACATTCCGCAGGATGAAGCGTTTTGTCTGGAAAGCCGTCATCTAGGCCTTGTTACTCCGCAGGAGATCTGTCATCTGAAAGAACAGATGACAAAGGCAGGAAATATTGTGACAGAGACGGTTGATCTTGACAGATTGTATCAGATCGCACAAGGGGAACAGAAAGCAAATAGCCCGGAAAAAGGGCAGATCAAGCAGAATATGCGAAACGGGCAGAGCCGGGAGCCGTTTCAATGCGATATGGAAAAGTATAAAAGCTCAGACGACGGCAAGGTTCGGGTCGGGGTAGCAAAGGATGCGGCGTTTTGTTTTTATTATAAAGAAAATTTAGAACTTCTGGAAGAAAGCGGAGCAGAACTTGTGTTTTTCAGTCCGTTGAGAGATCAAAAGATTCCCGAAAATATTTCCGGTTTGATTTTCGGGGGAGGTTACCCGGAACTTAACTGTAAGGAACTGTCCGAGAACAATTCTATGCGTCGGTCGGTAAAAGATGCGATCAGAAGCGGAATGCCCTGTCTGGCAGAGTGCGGCGGTTTTATGTATCTTCATGAGGAGATGGAAGATGAGAGGCATATTGTATGGGAGATGGCAGGAGTTTTGAACGGCAGGACTTATCCGGCGGGAAAGCTTGTGCGTTTCGGCTACGTGGAGTTAAGTCATGAAAAGGAACAAAAGGAAAGCTGTTATCTGAAACAAGGAGAAGTGATCAAAGGGCATGAGTTTCATTATTGGGACAGTTCGGATAACGGAGAAGGTTTAACGGCAGCGAAGCCGGATCGAAGAACGTCCTGGAAATGTGTTCATACAGAAGGCAGTTTGTTTGCGGGGTATCCTCATTTATATATGCCGTCCTGTCCGCAGTTTGCAAAGCGTTTTACAGATCAGTGCAGACTGTTTGCCAAAGAAAACGAAGCAAATAAGAAGAAGCAGAGAAGGAATCATATGTCAGAAGACAGGAAAAATATGAAAGAACAATCAGAACCGGAATTAGAAAAAGTGACAAAGCGGCTGAACGAATATCTTGAACAGATCTGTCCTCCGGATCAAAAGGCGGCGGCGCAGGCAAAAAAGCGATGGAAACAGATCGCAAAGCCTTTATTTAGTCTTGGGAAATTGGAGGATGCCGTCACGAAGATTGCGGGAATGAAAGGAAGTCCTGCGTACAGTTTGGACAAAAAAGGTCTTGTCATCATGTGTGCGGATAACGGAGTGGTAGAAGAAGGCGTTACACAGACCGGGCAGGAAGTGACGGCTGTTGTCGCCGAAAATTTTACAAAAAGCGAGACAAGTGTATGTAAGATGGCTCAAATCGCGGGAGTGGATCTGTTTCCGATCGATATCGGGATGGTGTCTGATGTGCCCGGTGTTACAAAGAAAGAATATAAAATTGCACCTGGTACAAAAAATATGACCCGGGAAGCAGCCATGACGAGGACGGAAGCAATCCGGGCAATCCTTACGGGAATTGAGATTGTGGGAATGTTGAAGTCGAAGTCATATGAAATTTTGGCAACAGGAGAAATGGGGATAGGAAATACGACGACGAGCAGCGCGGTTGCATCGGTATTGACGGATATTCCGGTAAAATTAATGACAGGAAGGGGAGCGGGACTTAGCGCAGACGGATTAAGACGAAAGATTGCCGCAATCGAAAGAGCAATATCGCTTCATGCCCCTGATCGGGGTGATCCCATCGATATAATCTCAAAAGTGGGCGGTTTTGACATTGCAGGTCTTACGGGCGTATTTCTCGGAGGAGCAATCTTTCGTATCCCGATCGTCATTGATGGTTTTATCTCTTCTGTGGCGGCGCTTTGTGCGGCTCGTCTTGTTCCTGACTGTATCGGTTATATGCTTCCTTCGCATTGTTCGGGCGAACCGGCGGCGTCAAAAGTATTGGATGAACTTGGACTATCGGCGCTGCTTGACTGCGGGATGTCTCTCGGAGAAGGAAGCGGAGCGGTCGCCGTAATGCCTCTTTTGGAAATGGGGGTGTCCGTATATAAAAGCATGAGTACGTTTGAGGAAATACGAGTAGAACAGTACGAAGAATTAAGTAAGGGCAGGTGTGTTGTAAGAGTGGATAAGATGTATGAGGAGACAAAAGAAAATGAATATGCTGAAATCTTTGATAATTGCATTGGCTATGTATTCAAAACTTCCTGTTCCGAATATAGATTGGGATGAAAAAATATGAGGTATGCCATGTGTTTTTTCCCGGTCGTAGGGGTGATTATAGGAGCGCTGGTATTCGGCGCAGGTCAGCTGATTCTGCGATATACAGAGTGCGGAAAACTCTTTTTTGCGGCGGTAATGACGATGATACCGGTCGCTGTGACAGGGGGGATTCATTTGGATGGGTTTGCGGATACGATCGATGCCGTCAGTTCTTATAAAGACAGAGAGAAAAAATTAGAGATTTTGAAAGATCCTCATACAGGAGCGTTTGCAGTGATCGGTCTGTGCGCCTATTTTCTTATTACGGCAGCTCTTTGGAGTGAAGTGAATCTTAAAACGCTGTCTCTTGCCGTATGGATGTATCCGATATCGAGAGCGCTGAGCGGACTTTCAGTCGTAAGTTTCAGATCGGCGAAAAGCAGCGGCTTGTTGAGAACATTTCAAGAGAGGGCGGATAGGAAGAGGACGCGGATCGTCTTATCTATATGGCTTATGTCTTTGGCAGCAGGAGCAATCTATATTTTTCGTGTTCAGGGTGCAATAATTGTAACGGCCGCGCTGCTTGTATTTTTCTATTATTATAAAATGAGTTTTAAACAGTTCGGCGGAATTTACCGGAAGATTTTGGCGGGATATTTTTTACAGATTATGTGAACTCGTCATGCTGACTGTTGTCGCCTTTTTGGGAGGAATATGTTGAAAATCATGTTAATCCGGCATTTTGCTACGCCGGGAAATGAAAAAAGACAGTATATCGGAAGTACGGATGAAGTGTTGTCGGAAAAGACCGCTTTTTTAAAGCGGAGTTATCCCATACCGGAATATATTATCGCAAGCCCCATGAAACGTTGTGTACAAACGGCAAAGCGGATTTGGGGTACGGATTTATCAGGGTGTCCTATCGTTTTGGAACCTTTGATGAGAGAGTGTGATTTCGGACAGTTTGAAGGAAAAACATATGAGCAGCTGAAAAAGAACGCCGCTTATATAAAGTGGCTGAAAAGCGGAGGGATAACGGCGTTTCCGGGAGGAGAGGATCAGGAAGAATTCCGAAAGCGCTGTGTGGAAGGAATGAAAAAACAGGTCAGATTTTTGATTGCCCGACATGTGAAATATGCGGCGTTTGTCGTTCATGGCGGTACGATCATGGCGGTGATGCACGCTCTTTACGAAGAAAAAAAAGATTTTTATAACTGGCAGGTGGAGAATGGAAGCGGTTATCTTGTATCTGTATCGGAGAAGGAATGGGAGAATGGAATTGAACTGCTGAAAAATGCGGAGAAAAGGAGCGGAAGATGATGTCGTTGGCTGCTTGTGTGACCGGATTTTTTTTGGATCGTCTGTTTGGAGATCCGGTATGGCTGTATCATCCGGTGAGAATGATCGGAAATATGATTTCATTTTTGGAAAAGAGACTGAGAAAAGAAAATGATAAGAAAAATATGACGGCAGGAGGGGTCTTATGGATTATTGTAGCGATCCTTTCGTTTGGGATTCCGTTTGCGGGACTGAGGGTGGCGCAGAATATCCATCCGTTGATCTGCTTTTTCTTAGAGTCGTTTTGGTGCTATCAGATCTTTGCGGCAAAATCTCTGAGTGAAGAAAGCAAAAAAGTGTATTACTGTTTAAAGAGAAATGATATGAAGGAGGCGCGAAGAGCGGTTTCTATGATTGTCGGGAGAGATACGGAAAACCTGACCGAAGAAGGTGTGACAAAGGCTGCGGTTGAGACGGTAGCGGAAAATACATCTGACGGAGTGACAGCTCCTCTTCTTTATATGATGCTTGGAGGAGCGCCTCTTGGGTTTTTATATAAAGCGGTAAATACGATGGATTCTATGCTCGGGTATAAGAATGAAAAATATTTGTATTTCGGGAAAATACCGGCGAAGATGGATGATGTATTTAACTTTATTCCTGCCCGTGTGACGGCGATGTTTATGGTATGTGCAAGTTTTCTTGCGGGATTAGACGGGAAAAATGCATGGAGGATATATTTGCGTGACAGACGAAAACATGCAAGTCCTAATGCTGCCCAGACAGAATCGGTCTGTGCCGGAGCGCTTAGAATCCGGCTCGCCGGAGATGCAGTTTATTTTGGGAAAGTTTATAAAAAGGAGTTTATCGGAGATGATCTTCGTCCGATTGACCCGGAAGATATTATAAAAGCAGGGAGATTAATGTATGTTACGGCATTGTTAATGATGTTTGTTTTCGGAGGAATAAAATTATGCACTGTACTCATCATGTGATCTTTTGCCGGATTTTCGTCAGATAAGACAAAAGAAGGAGACTGAATATGCAATATACACATGGAGGCGATATATATACATATGGAGAGATGATTGATTTCTCCGTAAATATCAACCCTCTCGGTCCGTCTAAGAAAGTGATCGAGGCGGCGAAAAGAGCGCTTTTGCAGTCAGCGGCATATCCGGACTGTAAATGTAGGAAATTAAGGGAAAAACTGGCAGACAGGCTTCGGGTGGACGAGAGGATGTTTGCATTTGGAAACGGGGCGGCAGAACTGCTCTATACTCTTGTCCTGGCAGAAAAATCGAAGAAAGCTCTCCTCCCCATTCCCTCGTTTTCAGAATATGAGCAGGCGTTAAAAACAGTTGGATGCGAAATAAAATACTATCAAACGAAAAAAATAATGGTTTTTGTATAGATTATGATTTCTTAGAAGAACTAACAGAAGATGTGGATATCATTTTTTTATGTTCTCCTTGCAATCCGTCGGGGAAAAAAACGGATATCGAACTCCTAAAAGAAGCCGCAAAACGATGTGAGCAGAAAAAGATTCGTTTTGTGTTGGATGAGTGCTTTCTTGAATTTGAAAAAGAGCCGGAAAGTCTTTTTGATAAAATAAACATCGTTCATTATCCTCACTTGTTTTTGCTTCGGGCTTTTACGAAGACATATGCGATCCCGGGGATCAGGTTAGGGTATGGGTTGACATCTGATGAAAAATTGTTGGAGAATATGGAGAAGATGCGCCAGCCGTGGAATGTGTCGGTGATCGCCCATGAGGCGGGCATAGCGGCGCTTGATGAAAAAGACCGGGTAGAAAAAATGCGCCGTATGATACAGATAGAACGGATGGAGATAGAGAAACAATTAGATATATTAAAAATTGATTTTGTTTCTTCAGATGCTAATTTCATTCTTATATATAGTGAAATCAATCTGTTTGAAGAACTTTTGCAATACGGGATCTTGATCAGAGACTGTGCAAATTACCGTGGACTTGAAACAGGGTGGTATCGGATAGCAGTGAAGCAAAGACATGAAAATGAACAACTGCTGAAAGCATTGAAGGAGATTATAGAAAGAAACAGACAGGAGGCGGACATAGATGGCAAAACCGATCATGATACAGGGAACGATGTCGAATGTAGGGAAGAGTGTGCTGGCAGGCGCTCTTTGCCGCATCTTGAAGGAGGACGGTTATAAAACAGCTCCCTTTAAATCACAGAATATGGCACTAAATTCCTATATTACAAAAGAGGGACTGGAGATGGGAAGGGCGCAGGTAATGCAGGCAGAAGCGGCAGGAATCGAGCCGAGTGCGGATATGAACCCGATCCTTTTAAAACCGACAAATGATACAGGATCACAGATTATCGTCAGAGGCAGACCTTTCGGAATGATGTCTGCGTCTGAGTATTATAAGCGGAAAAAAGAATTTATTCCTTCGATTATGGAATCATACAGAAAATTGGACGAAACGTATGATGTCATTGTGATCGAAGGAGCGGGAAGTCCGGCGGAGATCAATTTAAAGAAAGACGATATTGTCAATATGGGGTTTGCGAAAATGGCAGATGCTCCGGTACTGCTTGTCGGAGATATTGACAGAGGCGGTGTATTTGCACAGCTTGCGGGAACGATGCTCCTGCTTGAGGAAGAAGAAAAAAAGCGTGTTAAAGGAACGATTATCAATAAATTTCGCGGAGACGTATCGATTTTAAAACCCGGACTTCGGATGTTGGAAGAAAAGATAAATACTTCTGTACTTGGAGTTATCCCGTATTTTCATCTTGATATTGAAGATGAAGACAGTTTGACAGAGCGGTTTCGGAAAAAGAGCAGATCAGGTCTTGCAAAAATCGCGGTTATACGTCTTCCCAGGATTTCTAATTTTACGGATATAGCTCCGCTTGAAGCAGTGGATGAACTCGACGTGTCCTATGTGTCAAACATTTCTCAATTTGGAGATCCTGATGTTGTGATCATCCCGGGAAGCAAAAATACGATCAGCGATCTTTTGTGGATGAGGCAAAACGGTTTGGAAGGGAAAATACTGCGCCATGCGGCAAAAGGAGGCATCGTATTCGGTATTTGCGGAGGATATCAGATGCTCGGACAGTCGATCAGCGATCCGACGGGGGCAGAACAAAAAGGAACGGTTCGCGGGATGGGACTTCTGCCGGTGACGACAGTGTTTGAACAGGAAAAAAGAAGGACAAGAGTTTCAGGAAGGTTTGCCAAAGTAGGCGGAGCGCTTGCAGAAATGAGCGGTGTATGTTATGAAGGGTATGAGATCCATATGGGGAGAACGGTTTTGTCCAAGGGGACTGTTCCGCTTGTCTATATGGAAGAGGAAGGAGAACAGCGGCAGGACGGAGCGCAGAGCGATCATGTATATGGCTGTTATATGCATGGGATTTTCGATATGTCTGAAACGGTCAAAACATTTTTGGCGGCAGTTTTAAGAAAAAAAGGAATAGATCCGTCGAAAATTACAGTGCGTGACAGAAACGCATATAAAGAAGAACAGTATGACCGGCTTGCGTCAATAGTAAGAGAGAACCTGAACATGGAGGCTGTGTATAAGATTATAGAGAAAGGAAACGAAGCGTCATGCAGTCTGTTATCAGAATAGGGAGCAGAGAAAGCAGGCTTGCGGTAAAGCAGGCGGAAATTATAAAAGATCAGATTAGGCGATGTGACCAAACGATTTTAGTTGAGATCATCACGATGAAAACGACAGGGGATAAGATCCTTGACAGGAGTTTGGAATCTGTCGGAGGAAAAGGACTTTTTGTAAAAGAATTAGATCAGGCTCTGGCAGACGGAAGGATCGATCTTGCCGTTCACAGTCTAAAAGATATGCCGATGGAAGAATCTTCTGAATTTCCGATTCTTGCATACAGCAGACGGGAAGATCCAAGGGATGTGCTTATTTATAAAAGTGAAAAAAAGAACAGGGAACAGAGGAAGGGTCTATACTCACAAAAACAGGCGCTGTTATAGGAACTTCCAGTAAAAGGCGCATGATACAGATTCAGAAATTGTATCCGAATGCAGTGTTTCAAGGAATCCGCGGAAACATACAGACAAGACTTAGTAAATTAAACAAAGAAGAATACGATGCGGCGGTGCTTGCAGCCGCCGGGGTGAAGCGGCTGAATATGGAAGCGGTGATCGGAAGGTACTTTTCGGTAGATGAGGTGATCCCTGCTGCGGGACAGGGAATTTTGGCAGTTCAGGGGAGAAAAGAATTTTTGAAAGATACAGTGTGGCGTCAATATGTGGATGATAAAAAGAGCAGAGTACAGGCTCTGGCAGAACGTAGTTTTATCCGTGTGCTTGACGGGGGATGCACATCTCCGAGTGCGGCTTATGCAAAAGTAAAGGGAAATGAATTGGAACTGACAGGACTGTATTACAATGAAAAAAGCGGACAGTATTTTGTGAAAAAGGCAGCTTCTTATATTGAAGACGCTTCAAGTCTCGGAGAAAGACTTGCCTTGACAATGAAAAAGCAGTTTGGGGAAAGGTGAGAAAGATGGAACAGAGTTTATATGGAAAGGTATGGATCGCAGGGGCAGGTCCGGGAGATGCGGGATTACTGACTTTGCGGACTGCGGAATTGATCGAAGAGGCAGATGTCATCGTATATGACGCTCTTTTAAGCGCAGAGATACTAAGCCGTATTCCGCGGGAAACAGAAACAATTTATGTCGGAAAACATGCGGGAAACCATCCGGTTCCTCAAGAAGAGATCAATCAGATTCTCGTAAGAGAAGCAAAAAAAGGGAAAAGAGTATTGCGTCTCAAAGGCGGAGATCCATTCGTGTTCGGAAGAGGCGGAGAAGAAATAGAGATACTTAGAAATGAAAAGATTTCTTTCGAAATTATTCCGGGAATCACTTCTTCGGTAGCAGTTCCGGCTTATGCGGGGATTCCGGTGACTCATCGAGATTATACCTCATCCTTTCATGTGATTACAGGACATACGAGAAGAGATGTAAAACCCGACATTGATTACGAGGCTCTTGTAAAATTAAATGCAACTTTGATCTTTCTTATGGGTGTGTCGGCAATGGAAACGATTCTGACGGAACTGATAAAAGCCGGAATGCCGGAAGATATGCCTGCGGCTGTGATAGAGCGGGGAACGACTGCGAGACAAAGGCAGGTGTGTGCGACTGTAAAAACATTAAAGCAGCAGGCAGATGAGGCGAAGATCAAAGCGCCTGCGATTATCGTAGTAGGAAAAGTGTGTTCTTTGTCAGAAGAGTTT
>ENA-OQKC01000632-OQKC01000632.1-human-gut-metagenome-genome-assembly--contig:-NODE-632-length-14506-cov-3.323597_pt1 | contig 14506 bp, 19 predicted proteins | sample MGYA00242774_ERZ504790 | MGnify/ENA primary metagenome ERZ504790 (study PRJEB26092, sample SAMD00036419) | human gut metagenome | host: Homo sapiens | study: EMG produced TPA metagenomics assembly of...
ATGAAGCGGATAATATCGTCTTGCCGTTTTTTTATCTTCGCCAGTTCCGATTTTACGGATTCCGGTGCTTCCGATGGGTTGATACATGCTTTATCAATATAGACAAATGCCAACCGGACTATTTCCCCTTTTTTCAGCGAATAGCGTTTACATAGCTTATCTATTAACTTACTCGTTTGTCGGTCTATTCCGATGGTGGTAAGTGTGGGTATATTATTGGTCTTATCCATGATTATAACTTTTTTATAAAGAAAGTGAGGCTTATTCAGTTGATTATAAGCAGAATAGATTTTTCACTTATAATCACTGTTATAAACGGTTACAAATGTAACCCATTAAAGCCGAAGGCTTTGTCCCGCAGGGCAAGAGGGAAGAACAGGACTTGTCCAGTTCCCTCTTGCTTCATTTAGCGAAATGAGCCGAGCTATCAGACGAGGCGGTTTCTGCTATATGGGGAGCAACGGTACTGAATCAGGTGGTAACATTACTCACCCTGTTTAGCAGTGGTTTGCTTATCAAACTGATTTTCCTTTTTGAACCGCTCGTAAGTCTTACTATCGGCATTTTCTTGAATAAATGTCCGGATGTCAACAGCACGATAATAGGTCTTATGACTTATTGTAAAGTAAGGAAGTTTGCCACTTGCCCGATAGCGTTGCAGGGTTCGGAAAGATACTTTCAGCAGGAAAGCTAAATCTTGATTATCGAGTATCTTATCATTTTCGTCCAGTACATTGTCGGTATTGATAAGAGATTTCAAGTCTTGCCCGATTTCAGAGAGCTTCTTCGATAGTTGTTCCATCCACTTGTCGAAGTTTTCGTTGTCTATATACATTTTGCTTCATTTTTTAATTCAACATTATTGTTTTCAACCGATTGATGAAGCAAAATTCGGCAAATGGGTGCAAATAAGTTAGGGGAGTAGATATACTACACCCCTAACAATTATTGATAAGTATCTGATTTATAGATAACCTTTCTTTTTACTTTCTTCGGTAATAGCTTTACGAAGCATATCTAAAAACTCGGTGCGTTTATTGGCTTTACGGCAAATTACATTATCGTGCTTTTTGTGGATGTCCCCCAACTTGATATTGAAAAGGTATTCAAAGGTTCTACCGATTTCTGTTAGTGGGGATTCTGTTCCGTTGTGGGTGACTACCCGTTTAGAAAGGAACATTCCGCTAACCAGTTCCATTATTTCCACAAGGTAGGTTTCATCGGTGAGATAGAGCGGTGAAGGCGGAAAGCTGTTTTTTCGATTTTGGAACTGAATCGGGTATTTGATACGCATATTGAGTATGCGGATTTCGGTATTTATAACTTCTATCGCTTCATCAACAAGCAATAACAAGGCATTTTTCCCCCGTCTCAAATTGTACACGATGCGATTTGAGCCTGTTAAGTCCAAAAGAAAAATAACGTAACAATACAGCGTAGTCCTGTTCATCTATGGCAACGCTTGCCAAATGGTTGGCAAGCTCTTGCAGTGCTGTTGTAAGGTCATTTACAACAAACTTTTTCTGTGAGCATTCCGACAATAGTCGGAAAAATCTCTGATCGGATAATTCTTTCATAATTCACGCAATTAAAGATGTCTTTTGATTCTGATATTCTGTTTCTTGCTAATGGTATCATTGTATAAACTTCCGTCAAACTCCTTATATAGAGCGTCTTTGTATATTCTAACCAGTTTTTTGCTAAAATCCTGAATTATTTTTGAGTTTGCTTATCACTTTGGGATTATAATTGCTTCTATCGGTAACAGAATAGCGTTCTGCCTTGCTGTATTGCTGTTCCAACTGGCAAATACCCTGTCTGACGGCTTCTTTGTAGTCTTTGATGGGTTCATCAAATACGGATGGATGGCTTCCACCTCCGGCACTTCCCGTACACCAATCTACGGCTACGGCATACGTTCCGTTTTGGGATTTACCGATGTGGATGCAGTTTGAGTTGTCCAGTTCGATTTTCTCAACGATGGGTAACATACCGATTAACCAACCGTGTTCGTTTAAATCCTTGCTTGTATAACCGAAAAGCAATGCTCTTTCGTAGGTATGGACATTAAGGATAATCTGGCGTATGCTTTTACCGAATTTCTCAAAATATTCTATCTGCTGTATATCGTTATGGCGTACCGCCAAAAGGTAACGGAGTACTATTTCACGTTCTATCTTGCATGGGGTGTACTCTGAAATCGTCTGTAACTTCTCTTCTTGTGTCATTTGAGATATAGTTTTCATACTTATTTCTTATTAAAGGGTTGCTTTCAATATTTCAATCTGGTATTGTGGGTTCACTTCGTAGAAAAGATAGTCTATAAAATCCTTGCGTGCTTCCTTCTCCAATTCTTTGAAAAGTGTGGTAAACGTGGATATATTACCGTTCAGGTAAACACTTACCATGTACTCGAAAATGTTTTCCACTTCGTAATATCTGCATTGCTGCGAAACGGTCTTACTGTATCTTGCTTTCATATTATATATATTAGTGATTAAATAATTGCATATAGAATGAACAGGGCTATCAGTCCCCAAAACAGAAGTTTAAGGGTGATGAAGAACAAACGGAGTATCTGACGGACTGCCCACCACAAAAGGATGGCAAAAAGGAACTTCACTCCGAAGTAATAGACACCAGCCGCCACCAAAACGACTTTCAAAATATTTATGCTGATTGGAAGGCTCGTAAGCTGCTGTTTCCTATTTTTTTCTTCATTTTTCATAATTTCTGACTTTTTTTTTATGCCTTATCGGAGCCGGCTGTTGAGCTGTGTTTCGTGTGCGAAGATAGATGGCTGGATATGAACGGGCAAATTTTTATTTGTAAAATACTACCCGTAGGGCTGGAGATTTTGCAAATAAAAATTTGAACGGCAATAGACTGCCGTTTATCTTCGCACAAGAAACATAGCTTAACAGTTGGCTTCCTTTAGATTGGCAGGAGCAATCGAGGAAGAAATTATAGAGAGAAAAATGAAGAAAAAAGCCATGTGATAACCATTAAAAAAGATAGCTCGCCGGGAGCTATCCGTTATCTTATAAGATATTGGCTTTATCTTTTTATCTTAATCACAAAGGAATATCCTATTATTTTCCTACTTTTGCAACGAGAGGATAAATAGTCCTCCGCTTTTTAGTAAGTTTATTTACCGTTCCAAGAAATCGCCAATTTCAAAACACAAAGGTAAGTAAACTGGCTCGGTCATATACTAACGTGACCTGTCAGTTGCTTTTGTGTTGGGCGTTTGGCGATGCCTTTGGAACTGTGATTGGCAGTGTCACGTTTTTTAATACATATGATAATGGAACATTTACATGAAACCCCGTTGCAGGGGATTGTAGGAACAGATAAAGGAGAACTGTTCTACCTCTTACCAATTGAGAAAGTTAGTGACCTCGTAAAGTTACGGGGGGATTTGAGTGCGGCTATCGACCTGATTTCAAAGAGCGGAAGTTCGGAAGAAGGGACAAGTGCCATAAACACGCTGAACGGACTGCTTGCCGGACTAATGAAGTACGATAGCGATCATTACGAAGCTATGGACGTCGCTCTTGCTGACGCTATGAGGAAGCAGGAAAAGAAATAATTCCGCTCCGGCTGTTATCCGGATGGGATAAAAACAATCATAAAAACAACCTTTTGGCATAACCGAAAAAAGAAAGGTGTTCCGGTGGCTGATGAAGATTCATATTCAGATGGCCAACGGAATACTTTTCTGCGGTTATGGGTAGGCAAAATGGGATTTCCGGTAGAACGTATCAAACCGTTTTTCCTAAAAATACTCCCACGACTGAATTGGCTCCCAACTGCATACATTTACGTTTCATCTGGATAAAGCTCTGACCGGTGGTGGCGATGTCGTCCACCAAAATTACATCTTTTCCTTTGATGTATTCGGAGTGAAAAATAAGATTGGAAAGTTTATCGTGTCCGGTAGTGCCTTTGAGTTGTTCCCGGTCTTCTTTAATCCAGATGGCACGGAATCCGTCCGCTACTTTCAGGCGGCGGGACAGAAGACTGCAAAAACGGGCAAAGCGGGCGATATTACGCTCGCGTGTGGCGGCTGGGATAGGTATCAGGACGGGAGATTTCATTTCTTTGAAGAAGGGCATACGACCGATGCAGAGGGAGAAAATCTTGGCAAGCAAGGGGGCGGCATTCTCGGTGCCTTCTTTAAAGCGGAACACTAAGTTGCTGACCTTTTTTTGATGTGGGGTCAGGTCTTTTGTCCGGGTCGGGTAATAATCATGGATATAGAAGCACAAGGCTTCGTCATAGCGCACTTTGCCTTTGAAATAGGTATCGTAGGGAAAGAACTGGCGGACGAAGTCTCCCTCGAATGTGAAACGGAGTATGTCACGCCAAAGTTTCAGGGTGGTTTCGTCTTGAAGGCGGTAGAGTTCGCCCTCTATCGGTTCTTTGTCTGCCAATCCGATGCCGATTGTCAGGTGGTCGTTGAATTTGTCTTTGGAAACGATGTACCAGTCGAAGGAACGGCTTATTTTTTCTATCGGGCAGTCATGGGAACAAAGGAAGTAGAACATACCGTCCTCTTTCTGTATGACCAGGAACTCGCCGGGCATTTCTGAAAGCCGGAAGTAGTTGTATATGGGTGCGTCGTCTAAATCTTCAAATGGGACGGAAACGACAAGATTTTCAATCATAATCAATAGTTTGCTCAAAGGTAGAGGTTTTTGGGGATATGAAAAAAGCCTGATACATTTATTTGTGCATCAGGCTTTGATTTACCGTATTACGGGGATTAGTTGGGTATCTGCGGGTACTGGATGGAGGCATGGCGGGTGTCGGCATTGAACACGACAATTACCTCGGTTGCTTTCTTGTCCATGCGGTTGTATTCGCAAAGGGCGTTCATCACCCATTCCCTGAAGGCTTTGGCATAGCGGGAGTCTATACGGTAACTAAGGAAGATGATGGCTTCGAGATTGTAAAAGGTGACGTAGATGTCCTGACCTTTCTCGTTCTTCATCTTGCGCTCCATCGTTACGTCGTCTTCACGAAGCACGCCGGACTTGAAGATGGAACGGAAGTTGTTGCCCACCGTCTGGAGATATACGTCGAAAAGACGGGCGATTTCGTGCTTGAACATCCACACGGTTCCGTTTACTATTTTGACTTCGACAATGGGTTTGCCGATTTCTTCTTCTGTGATTTGTATGTATCCTCTTTCCATAATGATTTTGTTTGGGGTAAAATTAGTTATTTATATCTTGAATTTATTGTTGGCGGCAAGTTTCTTGGACAGTTCAAGCATTTCTTTGCTGATTTGCTTGTCGGAGACACGGGAGGAACGGGTGGTGTAGTCCCGAAAGCCGAACAGTTTGGAAATGGTCACGGGGGAAACTTTGTTGGCTATGCCAATCGTCACGGCAAAGGTGGAACGGGCGGACTGGAAACTTAGATTCCGGTCTAAACCGCACTGTGAGGCTATCTCTTTCAAGGTAGGCGTTGACCTTTTGGATGCTCGGAACGGGCAAAAGATTCTCTGTTCCATTGTCTTTGTACTTGTCGATGATTTGACAGGCGTTTTCCAATAGGGGGATTTGCCACGGACTGCTGTGCATTTGTCGGCCAATTGATAACCAGCGTGTACCGTCCTTTGCTGTAATGATATTGTATGGCTGCAAGTTCTTGATGTCTTGATAAACCAGACCGGTGTAGCAAGCGAACAGGTACAGGTCGCGGACTCTTTCTAAACGGGAACTGTCAAATTCCCGTTTTGTTATTACTGCAAGTTCTTCTATCGTCAGGTATTCACGACCGGTATTCATCCCGTTTGTACGGCTGTTGCTTAGATAATCTATATACATTTGTTTTTCCTCCTTTATTTAATTTCCATGCGTAAATTCAACTGTTCTGAAAGATTCTGCATACTACGGCTGAGTAGTATGTTGGTGGCTTTGGCGTAGTGCTGTGTCTGACGGATATTGGTATGTCCCAACATCTTCGCGATACTTGCCATCGGTACGTCGTGTAGCAGGGTAAGCGAGGTGGCAAATGTGTATCTTGCAACGTGGTAGGTCAACTCCTTATTGATACCGCACACAGTAGCGAGTTCTTTCAGATATTGGTTGACTTTCTGATTGCTGCATACGGGAAGCAGGCGTCCGCCAGCCTGTTGTCCGCGATATTTTTCTAATATCTGAAGGGGGACTTCCAACAAAGGTATATCTGCTATAACCTTTGTTTTCTGACGGGGTTTCTTAATCCACATCTTTCCGTCATTGGCTTTATAAAGGTGCTCTTCGGTCAGATAATAGGTGTCTGAATATGCCAAACCGGTAAAGCAGGAAAAGACGAAGATGTCACGGACACGACGCAAACGGTCGTTCTGGATGCTTTTTTCCATAATGGTTTGAAGTTCTTCCAATGTCAGATAGGGAACATCTACATCTTCAAAGGTGATTTTCTTATCATAGAACGGATCTTCCTGTATCATGCCGTGTGACTTTGCATAGTCGGTTGCTGTCTTCAACTTCTGCATCATCTTGGCGGTGGCATTATGACCGACTTTCTTATCTACACGGAGGAAGATTTCAAAACCGTTCACAAAATCATCATCAATGCTGTAAAGGGAAGGTCTGAATTTTGATATTCCTGCCTGATGTATTCCTGCAAACGACGATAAACAAGCTCGTATTTACCGTAAGTGGATTTGGATATGGATACACCGAGCTGTTTGCCTTTTTCATCTACTATCTTCTTGAATACAGTGAGCATCGTGTGGCTCTTTGCCTTAATGCCTAAGTAGGCGTTCTTTAGCATTAAAGGGGTGGGAAAACTTCCTACTGACCTGATTTTCTCGTAGTGGTTGTTGAACTCCACGCGCATCTTATCCAGTTTCAAATTGATTTCATTAGCTGCCGGGGTACGTCCTGCCGCTTTAGCTGATTTTATATCCCATTTCTTCTCTTCTATTTCAAGTTTGGTACTGAACTCGACTTTCTCACCGTCAATAGTGATACGAACCATAATAGGTAACATTCCATTCTTTAATGGAGCACCTTTCTTTAAATAAAATAAAACTCTGAATGTACTTCGCATAACTTTTGTTTTTTGTTGCAAAATTAATCTCAACGTATTGCAAATGAATTATTTACGCCAAGACACTTAACGGTATTATCGGAGACTTTTAAAGGAAATATTGAAAAAACGTCTTAGTGAATATATATCGGTTGCTATCGCTATCGGTTTATATTCAAATCGTTACTTTTCTTAGATACGTTTTTGAAGGTCTAAATTGCGACAAATCAGCGACATATCTATGAAATCGTTACTTTTTTTGGCGTTTGTTTTTTGGGTAACGATTTAGAAACGCTTTTTGTCTGTAAGATGGCTTTTAGGGGAGTATTGGGTTGTCGTAGGGACAACAAAAAAACAGCCCTAAATCCATGATTTAGAGCTGATTTACTTACTTTTGACACTTTGTTGTCTTAGTGTATCTGCGGTGCGTACGGGACTCGAACCCGTGACCCCATGCGTGACAGGCATGTATTCTAACCAACTGAACTAACGCACCATTATTTCATTCTTTCGTTGCTATCTCTCTTGATTGCGGTTGCAAAGGTAGGCATTTCTTTGATATCTGCAATAGCTATGGCGAACTTTTTTCCAAGCGTTTTGTGCTGTATTTGCTTTATATCCTCATATTGAGAAGATTGGAAAAATAAGAGAAAAGTAAATTTAACAACTGTTTAGAAATACGTTTATGCACTGTTTTATTCTTGATATGAAAACCTTTCCTGGAGAAAACGAAACATTTCGGAGCTTGTTTTAAACTTCTTGCTCGAAAAGTTCGTTGTTTTGCAATAAATCGTTATTTTTGCGAACTCAAAACGAGAATGTTGTAATTTGAAAAATGATAAAAAACATTTTAGGATGATGAAAACAGCCAAACTGTTGCTACACTGCCCTGACAAACCAGGCATATTGGCAGAAGTAACAGACTTTATAACGGTGAATAAAGGTAATATTATCTATCTGGATCAGTATGTAGACCATGTAGAGAATATCTTTTTTATGCGTATTGAATGGGAATTGAAAGATTTTCTGGTGCCTCAGGAAAAGATTGAGGATTATTTTGCCACTTTGTATGCACAGAAATATGAGATGAATTTCCGTCTCTATTTCTCCGATACAAAACCGCGTATGGCTATCTTTGTTTCAAAGATGTCCCATTGCTTGTTCGACTTGTTGGCGCGTTACACCGCTGGTGAGTGGAATGTGGAGATACCTCTTATTATAAGCAATCATCCCGATTTGCAGCACGTGGCCGAGCGTTTCGGTATTCCTTTCCATCTTTTCCCCATTACCAAAGAGACAAAGGAGGAACAAGAGAAGAAGGAAATGGAGTTACTGGCAAAGCATAAGATAACTTTCATAGTGCTGGCGCGCTACATGCAGGTCATTTCCGAGCAAATGATAAACGCTTATCCCAATAGGATAATCAACATTCATCACTCTTTCCTTCCGGCATTTGTGGGAGCGAAGCCCTATCATGCTGCGTTTGAACGTGGAGTGAAGATTATTGGAGCTACCAGCCACTATGTTACCACAGAGTTGGATGCCGGTCCCATCATAGAGCAGGATGTGGTGCGTATTACACACAAGGACACTGTGCAGGATTTGGTGAACAAGGGTAAGGACTTGGAAAAGATTGTGCTTTCTCGTGCTGTTCAGAAGCATATTGAACGCAAGGTGTTGGCATATAAGACAAAACGGTAATATTTAATTAGTTGATAGTTGATAATTGATAGTTGATGGTGGGAACTTGTCATTACCTTTCAATTATTACCTTTCAATGGTCAATTCTCAATTAAAAAAACTGAAAGTTGCAGTTGTCAAATATAATGCAGGCAATATCCGTTCGGTGGATTATGCTTTGAAGCGTCTGGGAGTAGAGGCAGTGATTACGGCAGATGAGGCTGTGCTACGTGCTGCCGATAAGGTTATCTTTCCCGGTGTGGGAGAGGCGGAAACCACTATGGACTTTTTGCGTGCCGGTGGTATGGATAGGCTGATAAAGGAGTTACGCCAGCCGGTATTGGGCATTTGCCTGGGCATGCAGTTGATGTGCCGCCACTCTGAAGAGGGGGATGTGGATTGCCTGGGTATTTTTGATACTGATGTGAAACGTTTCATTTCGCAGAGGCACGAGGATAAAGTACCTCATATGGGATGGAATACCATTGCCCGGACGATAGCGGACTTTTTAAAGGCTTTACTAAAGAAGAGTTTGTTTATTTCGTACATAGTTTCTATGTGCCAGTCAATGATTGTACGGCAGCCGTGACGGATTACATTCATCCGTTCAGTGCCGCTTTGCATAAAAGCAATTACTACGCCACACAGTTCCATCCGGAAAAGAGTGGAAGTGTGGGAGAGCGTATTTTGCGGAATTTCCTGGAACTGTAAATCGTCAAATCGTAAATAAAATGATAGAACTGATTCCCGCTATTGACATTATTGACGGAAAATGTGTACGCCTTTCCCAAGGCGATTATGACAGCAAGAAGGTGTACAACGAAAATCCCGTGGAAGTGGCCCTGGAGCTGGAGGCTCATGGTATCCGCAGACTTCATGTGGTCGATTTGGACGGTGCGGCTTCCCATCATGTGGTAAACTACCGTACGTTGGAACAGATAGCTGTGCGTACGTCTCTTATTATTGATTTTGGAGGTGGGGTGAAGAGTGATGAAGATTTGGTGATAGCTTTTGAGAACGGTGCGCAGATGGTGACCGGTGGCAGCATTGCTGTGAAGAATCCCGAATTGTTCTGCAAATGGCTTCAAATGTATGGTTCCGAGAAAATTATTCTTGGCGCTGATGTGAAAGAGCATAAAATAGCCGTCAATGGTTGGAAGGATGAGAGTGGCTGCGAACTGTTTCCGTTCTTGAAAGACTATGTAGAGAAGGGGGTCCGTAAGGTTATCTGTACTGATATCAGTTGTGACGGAATGCTGCAAGGACCATCGATAGCGTTGTATAAGGAGATACTGGAGCACCATCCTGAACTCTATCTGATAGCAAGTGGAGGCGTAAGCTGTGCCGATGATATACGCCATTTGGAAGTTGTCGGCATACCTGCCGTTATTTTCGGTAAGGCTCTGTACGAAGGCCGCATCACCTTCAAAGAACTGGAAAATTTTGTTAGTTGAAAGGTGAAAATTAATCACTTATAACTCATAACTTATAACTCAAACCGCCGTGTTAGCAAAAAGAATCATTTCTTGCCTCGACATTAAAGATGGGCAGACAGTGAAAGGTACCAATTTCGTGAACCTCCGCCAGGCCGGCGACCCGGTAGAACTGGCGCGTGCTTATAGTGAGCAGGGTGCCGACGAACTGGTTTTTCTCGACATCACAGCCAGTTTTGAAGGCCGTAAGACTTTCACTGAATTGGTGAAACGCATAGCTGCGAATATCAGCATTCCTTTTACTGTAGGTGGAGGCATTCATGAACTGGGTGACGTGGATAGGCTACTGAATGCAGGTGCCGATAAAATCTCCATCAATTCCTCAGCTATCCGCCGTCCCGGATTGATAGACGAGATTGCGAAGAACTTCGGTTCTCAGGTTTGTGTACTGGCAGTTGATGCCAAACAGACAGAGAAGGGATGGCGATGCTACTTGAACGGTGGTCGTGTGGAAACGGATAAGGAACTGTTTGCGTGGACAAAAGAAGCCCAGGAACGTGGTGCGGGCGAGATATTGTTCACCAGCATGAATCACGACGGTGTCAAGACCGGTTATGCCAATGAAGCGCTTTCCAGCCTTGCCGACGGATTGTCCATCCCCATCATTGCATCGGGAGGGGCAGGTGCCAAAGAACATTTTCGTGACGTCTTTTTGCAGGGAAAAGCAGATGCTGCCCTGGCAGCCAGTGTTTTTCATTTCGGAGAAATCAAAATTCCCGAATTAAAATCGTATCTTTGTGCCCAAGGAATTGCGATGAGAAGATGAAGGTGAGTTTACGATTGGACGATTTACGATTTACGATTGGGATTACTCAAGCAAATCATAAGTCTCCAGTCACTTAAAGTAATATCAATCGTAAATAGTAAATAGCTAAATCGTAAATAGAATGGATTTTGACAAGATGAACGGACTCGTTCCGGCGATTATACAAGATGCAGATACCGCTAAGGTGCTGATGCTTGGCTTCATGAACAAGGAGGCTTATGACAAGACGGTGGAAACTGGAAAGGTGACTTTCTTCAGCCGTACCAAGAACCGTCTTTGGACGAAAGGCGAGGAGAGTGGCAACTTCCTGAATGTGGTTTCCATAAAGGAAGACTGTGACCGGGATACGTTACTGGTGCAGGTACATCCCGTAGGCCCGGTTTGCCATACCGGTACAGATACTTGCTGGGGTGAGAAGAACGAACAGCCGGTTATGTTTCTAAAGCTTCTTCAGGATTTCATCTGTAAGCGTTATGATGAAATGCCCGAAGGTTCCTATACGACCAGTCTTTTCCAGTCCGGTATCAACAAAATGGCACAGAAGGTAGGCGAAGAGGCTGTGGAAACCGTCATTGAGGCTTGCAACGGTACGGACGAACGCCTGATTTATGAAGGAGCTGATTTGTTGTATCACCTCATCGTGCTGCTCACATCCAAAGGATACCGCATTGAAGACCTTGCGCGTGAATTGGAGGAACGTCACAGTGCGACGTGGAAGAAACATTAAGTAATTAAAAATTAATAATTAAAATGGGGGTGGGCGAGGCGCTGATAAGATATACGGACGTAGAGATACACCAGCAGGAGTTGTGCGTACTGAACGATGTGAATTTGGAACTTCACAAAGGGGAGTTCGTGTACCTGGTAGGTAAAGTGGGCTCCGGCAAGACGAGCCTGCTCAAGACTTTCTATGGCGAACTGGATATTGCATCGGGCGAGGCTGAAGTATTGGGGTATGACATGCTCCATATTAAGCGTAAGCACATCCCGCAGTTGCGCCGTAAGCTGGGAATCGTATTCCAGGACTTCCAGTTGCTGACAGACCGTACGGTGTACGATAACCTTGAATTTGTTCTCCGTGCTACCGGTTGGAAGAGCAAAGGGGAGATTAAGGACAAAATAGAAGAGGTGTTGAACCTGGTGGGGATGAGCAACAAAGGATATAAGCTGCCTAATGAACTGTCGGGTGGTGAGCAACAGCGCATTGTGATTGCGCGTGCAGTGCTCAACTCTCCGGAGATAATCCTTGCGGATGAGCCTACCGGAAACCTGGATTCGGAAACCGGACATGCCATTGCAGAACTTCTGCACGGCATCAGTGAAGCCGGCGCACTGGTGGTGATGACCACGCACAACCTGCAGCTGCTGCGAGAGTTTCCCGGCAAGGTGTACCGGTGCGCAGACCATCTGATGACTGATGTTACAGCAGAATACGCCCCTGCAATAACCAATGATTAGTAGTTAAGTAGTTATCTCTAACTACTGATTCTTATAAAGAACAGAAATTAACGATAAAGCTCCGCAGCTGCCTACTTGTAGCTCGTAGCTTGTAACTATAAACTAATTAATACAGGAACGAAAATGAAAGTTTTAAAGTTTGGAGGTACTTCAGTAGGTTCGGCTCAGCGAATGAAGGAAGTGGCCAAATTGATTACCGATGGTGAACGTAAGATTGTGGTTCTCTCTGCCATGTCGGGTACCACAAACACATTGGTTGAGATTTCGGACTATCTGTACAAGAAGAATCCGGAAGGTGCCAACGAGATTATCAACAAGCTGGAAAGTAAATATCGCCAGCACATTGATGAACTCTTTGCTACTCCGGAGTATAAACAGAAAGGCCTGGAACTCATCAAATCACATTTTGACTATATCCGTTCTTATACCAAAGACCTCTTCACTCTGTTTGAGGAGAAAGTGGTGTTGGCTCAGGGCGAGTTGATTTCCACCGCCATGATGAACTACTATCTGCAGGAATGCGGCGTGAAGTCTGTGTTGCTTCCGGCTTTAGAATACATGCGTACGGACAAGAATGCCGAGCCCGATCCGGTCTATATCAAGGACAAGCTCCAGGTTCAGCTGGAACTGCATCCGGATGCTGAGATTTATATCACTCAGGGGTACATCTGCCGCAACGCCTACGGCGAGATAGACAATCTGCAGCGTGGCGGAAGCGACTATACGGCTTCGCTGATTGGTGCTGCCATCAACGCTTCCGAAATCCAGATTTGGACGGATATCGACGGCATGCACAACAACGACCCCCGTATTGTGGACAAGACTGCGCCGGTGCGTCATCTGCATTTCGAAGAGGCCGCCGAGCTGGCATACTTCGGTGCCAAGATTCTGCACCCTACCTGCATCCAGCCTGCCAAGTATGCCAATATCCCCGTCCGTCTGCTCAATACGATGGACCCCACTGCTCCGGGTACGCTGATTTCCAATGATACGGAGAAGGGTAAGATTAAGGCGGTGGCTGCCAAGGACAACATTACGGCCATCAAGATAAAATCCAGCCGCATGTTGCTTGCTCACGGATTCTTGCGTAAGGTTTTCGAGATATTCGAGAGCTACCAGACTTCCATCGATATGATTTGTACTTCAGAAGTGGGTGTGTCCGTATCTATCGATAATGTGAAGCATCTCAATGAAATTCTGGATGACTTGAAGAAGTATGGCACAGTGACGGTGGACAAGGACATGTGCATCATCTGCGTGGTGGGCGACCTCGAATGGGAAAACGTCGGTTTCGAAGCCAAGGCATTGGATGCCATGCGCGACATACCGGTACGTATGATTTCTTTCGGTGGTAGCAACTATAATATTTCTTTCCTCATCCGCGAGTGCGACAAGAAGGCAGCGTTGCAGTCACTCAGTGATGCGCTGTTCAATGAGGAATAACTCTTGATATTTTTCAGACGCAGATTACACAGATGACGCAGATTCTTTTTGCTTCCTATTTGTGTAATCTGCGTCATCTGCGTCTGAAAAATTATTTGTAGACACCTCTTTCATCTTCCGTTTTTTTAAACTAAACAAAGATTACGATTATTATATGAAAGGAACATTCCCTATCCATAAATTCCGCGAATTGCGTACTCCCTTCTATTACTACGACACAAAGGTCTTGCGCGACACACTTTCGTGCATCCGTACGGAAGCTGCCCGATATGGCAACTATTCGGTGCATTATGCTGTGAAGGCCAATGCCAATCCCAAGGTGCTTGCCATTATCCGCGAGAACGGCTTGGGTGCCGACTGTGTAAGTGGCGGTGAAATCCGTGCAGCCATCAAGGCAGGTTTTCCCACTGGCAAGATTGTTTTTGCAGGGGTGGGCAAGGCTGATTGGGAAATCAATCTGGGGCTGGATTATGACATTTTCTGCTTTAATGTGGAGTCTGTCCCCGAGCTGGAGATTATCAACGAGCTGGCTGCCGCTAAAGGTAAGGTGGCCAATGTGGCTTTCCGTATCAATCCCAATGTAGGTGCCCATACCCATGCCAATATTACCACTGGG
>ENA-OQKC01000633-OQKC01000633.1-human-gut-metagenome-genome-assembly--contig:-NODE-633-length-14494-cov-3.357068_pt1 | contig 14494 bp, 13 predicted proteins | sample MGYA00242774_ERZ504790 | MGnify/ENA primary metagenome ERZ504790 (study PRJEB26092, sample SAMD00036419) | human gut metagenome | host: Homo sapiens | study: EMG produced TPA metagenomics assembly of...
AGTGAGTAGACTTTTGGCACTTTGGCGACCAGGCCGTTTTGCAACAAGTCATTTACCTGCGGCTTTATAAAGCAATATGGGTGGTGTGCTCGGCAAGTTACCAAAAAGTCTACTCACTTTAGTTTTGCGTGTCCGCAACGAGACTCCAGCCGGGGTGATTCCACCGCAAATTAGCTTCTCCCATCGCCGCAATTAGGCGCCGTACGGATTCCGGTCCCTCTCTATGCGTTGGCGGATGTGGGCGTACTCGATAATCAACAGTACCAGCAAGTAGGGCCATGATGGCCAGGTAGCTCACGACGGCGCCCATCAGGCCGAGCAGATTGATCAGAATCACCGGGAGCACCATGCTCACGGCAAAGCAGATCAGGTAGATCTTGGTGACGTCGCCGGCATGGCGCAGCACCGTGATGATGGCGTAGATAAAGTCGATGGCCGCGGTGACGCCGCCGGCGACGACCATCAGCAGCGCCAATGTGCGGTAGCGCTCAAAGTTGAGGCCGTACATATAGCTCATGAGGGGAATACCGGGACCTGCCATAAATGCGGCGCACACGCCGGTGATGACCACGATCAGCGCCATAACGGCAAAAATAATCAGGTCAAAGCGACGACGCTTGCGAGGATTAGCCCAAATGCTCGACAAGCGCAGGAGCTGCGGTTTATAGACAAATCCAATGCTCAACAGAATAGCTTGAGCTGGAAAAAACAGGGCATTAAAGTACAGCTGGTATTTGTAGGCTAGTGTTCCTTCCATCACAAACTTGGGCATGCTCTCGATAAGGTTGAACAGGAATAGCGCGCCAAAGAGTGGGGCGCAATGGACAAACAAGTGGCCGACCTCGCGCAGGCTCACGCGGCGCGATTTTTCGGTCTCGAGCAGGGCGAGCGGCGCGGTGACCAGCACGAGCGAGGCGATCGCGGCGATGCCCATGGCCATGGCCGCGATGGGCATGCTACGCGTGAAGAACAGCGCCACGCTGAAGACCGCGATGACGCCGACGGAGCGTAGCGTTTGACTCATTCCAGCCAAGTAGAGCTTGTCGGCCTGCTGCAGGCGGCCTTCGTACACGTCGGCGACGCCGTCGATGACCTTATACAGGTAGACGCCCAGGCCGATCGTCGCCATCTGCGCGTCATAGCCGCGGGCGCTGCTATACATGAGGCCGCAGCCTAGGGCGAGCGCTCCGCAGATCCAACGATTGAGCTGGTAGGAGGCGAAGGACGTCTTTTCGTCGATGTCCGAGACCTGGAAATTGCGCACGCCGTAGTTGCACGCGATCATGATGAGCGTGCCGGTGACAAAGGCGATGGAGAACTTGCCGGCTTCTTCGGCGCCCACGAGCTGCGTAGACACGATGGTGAGCAACGGAAACGCCAGACCCCACACGGCGGTGCCGAGGGTGTTCCAAAGATAGTCGCGGCTGGTGGCGTGCTCTTCGTATTCAGCCTCTTGCGTGGAGAACCCGCCGCCGTAGACGGCGCCGAGCAGACGGTTCCACCAAGCGTTGACCATGCGGCGGACGGGGCCGGGCTCCCGATCGCGTTCGCGCCGGCGACGTGTGGCTTGGCTGCTATCGGGCCCGCCGGCGTTGCGCTGACTCAGCTCTTGGATGCGTGCGAGTTCCTCGGCAGTGTGCGAGGCAGGGAAGAGGCCGTTCTCGATGCGGCCGCCCTGGGCCTTCGCGGCGCCGTCCTTCGATGCAGCGGGGTTGGAGGTGCCGTTGCGGCGGGCGATGGCGCGGCGAATGCTATCGAGGGGCGTGATACTCAAAGCGGAGTCCTTTCTATTGCTGCGCTTTAGTATAGACGCGACGGTGTTCGCTCGTGTTTTTGAACGGATTGTTCAATAATTTCGGCGGGCGGCTGTAATTTGTCGGTAAACGTGCGGTATCCTGTTGAAGTTTTGTGACACCCCCGATGCCGCCCACGCGGTACCAAGGAGCTTCTACCTATGGACGTCGCCGCATTCTTACTGGCTCTTGTGCCGATTATTTGGCTGGTCGTGATGCTGCTGTGCTTTAAATGGCCAGCTTGGAAGGCCGCTATCGGATCGTTTGTCCTTTCGTGCTTGCTTGCCTTCGCATGGTGGCACCTGCCGGCAGCGCAGATCGCGACCGCCTCGCTCGAAGGTTTTTTGATGGCTCGTGTGGCCCATCGTCCTGGTGATCATCGCCGCGGTGTTCACGTATAACCTGTGCGTTCGTACGGGCGCCATGGACGTGATCGGCAGCATGATCACCTCCATCAGCAGCGACCGCCGTCTGCTGGCGCTGCTCGTGGCTTGGTGCTTCGGTGGCTTTATGGAGGGCATGGCCGGCTTCGGTACCGCTGTCGCCATTCCCGCCGGCATGCTCGCGGGCCTGGGCTTTGAGGCCGTGCCTGCCGTGCTCATCTGCCTGCTGGCCAACGGCGTGCCCACGCCCTACGGCTCCATCGGCATCCCCACGGTGTCCGTTGCCGACCTGGTGGGTTTGGATTCCCTTCACCTAGCGACCGTTCAGCTGGTGCAGCTCGCACCGTTCTTTGTGGTGATGCCGCTATTTATTGTGCTGGTTGCGGGCCGTGTTGCCGATGACCAGGGCAATGCCGCGAGTGTGGGCGAGCGTCTGCACGGTGTTGCCGGCGTGGCGTTGCTCTCCGGCGTGTCGTTTGTCGGCGCGGCTCTGGTCGTTGCCATGTTTGTGGGCCCCGAGCTGGCCGTGGTCGTAGGATCCATCGTTTCGCTCGCGCTGACAGCTGCGCTTGCCATGCGTGCCGAGAAGTCGGGGCATCTGGACGCACGCTTCCATATGAATATCGAGGCCGGCGAACAGCTCACCGTTAAATCGGCGCTTTCGGCCTGGTCGTGCTTCATTCTGATTTTTGTACTGCTGCTGGGTACGTCCAACCTGGTGCCCGCCGTGCATGCCGCGCTTGCGCCCTTTGCAAGCCACGTGCAGGTGTATTGCGGCGAGAACCCCGGTACGCTTACGTTTTCGTGGATTAACACGCCGGGTGTTTGGATCTTCCTGGCCGCGTTTGTCGGCGGTGCCATTCAGGGTGCTTCGCCACGCATGATGGGCGAGGTGCTGGCCGCGACTGTGAAGCAGATGATGCCGACGGTGATCACGATGCTTTCGGTGCTGGGCTGTGCCAAGGTGATGGGCTATGCGGGCATGATCTCTTCGATCAGCGCGTTCTGCATCGCCGTCGCCGGTGGGCTGTACCCGATTCTGGCTCCGTGGATCGGCGCAGTCGGTGCGTTTGTGACCGGCTCGGGCACGTCCTCGGGCATGCTGTTTGGCCCCATTCAGAGCCAGGCTGCCACTGCGCTGGGTGTGAGCGACTACTGGATGGTCGCGTTGAACGCCCTGGGCGTCGCCGCCGGTAAGATGATCTCGCCGCAGACCCTCGCCATTGGTCTTGCCGCCGTGCTCGTGCGCGGTAAGGATGCCGAACTCTTGGGCGCCGTCCTGCCCTACGCCGCCGGCATGCTGGTCCTGATGAGCGCCATAGCCATGCTCGGCCAAGGCCTGCCGCTGTAGTCGGCACTTAGGGACGTTCCTTATGTGCCGGCACTTTGGGAACGTCCCTAAGTGCCGGCATCCGGGGGCGCTCCTTGAATGTTGCCTGTTCAAGAGTGTTCCCAATGACTAGGCGTTTAAAAACGTCCATTGACTAGGCCGCTTGCCTGCGATTTTTGACCGTTGGCGGGCTTGCCGCCCTTGCCGCAAAACGTTTTGCATATCGGGTACAACGGGCTTTACGTGAGTAAAGTGCGCGTCGCGTCCGACGTGTCGCGTTTTTAAACGGAGGCCCCGATGCCTGGTGTTACCCCTGCAGAAGTTCTGTCCAACTTTGGTATTACGCTCGTTGAAGATCCCGCCGAGAATCAACCCCGTCTGCTGGTGGACCTGCCGGCGGCAGAGCTTGTCGAGCACGCTATTCGTCGCAAAGAGGGCCGTATGGCTTCTAATGGCGCGCTCGTGATCGAGACGGGGGAGCGCACTGGTCGTTCGCCCAACGATCGTTTTATCGTTGACACCCCCGATGTTCACGACAAGATCGCCTGGGGTGCGGTCAACCGCCCACTGTCCGTCGAGAGCTATGAGGCCATCAAGGCCGGCATCGTCGACTATCTCAACGAGCGCGACGTGTTCGTCACGCGCGGCATGGCGGGCACTGACCGCAACCACACGCGTCGCCTGCTTGTTGCCTGCGAGCGTGCCAGCCAGGCACTCTTCATTAAGCAAATGCTCGCCCGCCCGCTTGCCCGCGAAATCGCACGCACCGGCGAGCCGGACTTCTGCGTCCTTGCCGCACCCGGCTATCAGTGCGATCCTGCCATCAAGGGCCTCAACTCCAGCGCCGCGGTGGTCATCAACTTCCAGGAGCGCGTGATTCTGGTCGCAGGCACCGGCTACTCCGGCGAGATCAAAAAGTCCATCTTCAGCGTCATGAATTACCTGCTGCCCGTCGAGGACGATGTGCTGCCCATGCATTGCTCGGCCAGTATGGATCCCGTCACGCATGAGACCGCCGTGTTCTTTGGCCTGTCCGGCACCGGCAAGACCACGCTTTCGGCCAACCCCACGCGCCTGCTGATCGGCGATGACGAGCACGGCTGGTCCGATATGGGCATCGTTTAACGTCGAGGGCGGCTGCTACGCCAAGTGCGAGGGCCTGGACGCGTTCCACGAGCCCGAGATCTTCAATGCCGTTCGCTTTGGCGCCATCTGTGAAAACGTGGTACTCGATGAGAATCGCAAGCCCAACTACGACGACGTCTCGATCACGCACAACACGCGCGTGGCCTATCCCGTCGAGCACATTCCCAACGCGTGGACCAAGGGCATGGGCACCACTCCGAGCGTCGTGCTGTTTTTGACCTGCGACGCCTTTGGCGTGCTGCCGCCCATCTCACGCCTGACGGCCGATGCCGCCATGTATCACTTTGTAACGGGTTTTACGGCCAAGATCCCCGGCACCGAGGTCGGCGTCACCGAGCCCACGCCTACGTTCTCGTCGCTGTTTGGCGAGCCGTTTATGCCGCTCGACCCCATGGTCTACGCCAAGATGCTCGGCGAGCGTATCGCCGACGGACGCACGCGCGTCTACCTGGTCAACACCGGCTGGATTGGTGGCGGCTACGGCGTGGGCCATCGCATCGAGCTGGCCTACACGCGCTCACTGGTCGCTCGCGCCCTCGACGGCACCATCGAGGACAGCGAGTTCGTGCACGACGACATCTTTAATGTCGACATTCCCACTACGTGCCACGGTGTGCCCGACGGTATCCTGGTGCCGCACCAGTACTGGCAGAGCACCGCGCGCTACGACGAGGCCGCGCACAACCTGGCCGTGATGTTCGAGGAGAACTTCGAGAAAAAGTACTCGCACTTGCCCGAGTCCGTCAAGGCCGCCGGTCCGCACGCTCAGGTGCACGCCGACGCTCGCCATCGCGGCCGCGGCTTGCTGGGGCTCCGCCACTAGCGTCGCCTTAGACCAAAAACCGCCACAAAGGGGACAGGCACCTTTGTGGTGGTTTTGCTCGCGTGGATGACTCGGGTTACAATACGCCTGACATATCGTCCCCTTCTCCGGATGGGGACAGCGAAAGCGTTCTTGTGACGGCACCGTAGGACTTTGAAGGTGGCCGTTGTAAGGGCGCTTTTTGTTTAGGCGCCCTCACTCGGGCGCGCACAATGAAGGGAGAGCGTATGAAGAGCTTTATTGCCGAGGATTCATTCTGGGAGCTGTTTCCGCAGGCAGCGGTCGGTGTTGTGGTCGTGGAGGGCATGAAGCCCACGGCTCAGATTCCTCAAGAGGACGTGGATGCGATTGCGGCGTTTCTCGACCGCGCCAATATCGATGCGGAGCGTCATCTGACCAGCGACACTATCAGCGAGAACGCACCGGTCAAGGCATGGCGCGAGGCCTATCGTTTGTTCAAGACCAAGAAAGGCGCGCGCTGCTCGATCGAGAACTTGCTCAAACGCGTGCTCAAAGGCAAGCCGGTGGGCCACATTACGCCCGCGGTGGATATTTACAACACGGTGTCGCTGACCTACGCGCTGCCCGTGGGAGGCGAGGATCTGCATGCGATCGAGGGAGACCTTCGCTTGAAGGTGACCGACGGTGGCGATGCGTTCTTGCCGCTTGGCGAGGAGGCGGACGATCCGACGCTGCCCGGCGAGCTCGCCTACATCGACGATGCGGGCGCCGTGTGCCGTTGCTGGAACTGGCGCGACGGCGTTCGCACGGCGCTGTCCGATGATTCGGCCGATGCGTTCCTGGCGATTGAGTGCGTGGAGCCCGAGCGGATGGGGGATTGCCAAGCTGCGATCGATCGCTTAGCCGAGCTGCTCGAGCGCTATCTGGGAGCGACGGTTGTCGTTAAGACGCTTGTGACCCGCGATAACCCGCGCGTGGAACTGTAGCTCGCCCCAAACCACCACAAAGGTGCCTGTCCCCTTTGTGGTGGTTTTTATGTTGATGGGTTAACAAATGGGGTATTTGGGTACGGGTGTCGCCTTATGCGACTAAGATGTTTACCCGTAAGCATTATGCAAGCGAAAGGCGGTCGTCTCCCATGCAGCAGAACGACGAGACACGTTTCGAGGACTTTGTCGGACTGATCAGCGGGCTCTACAAGGAGATTCAGCGCATTAAGACATCCGAGGGCGCAAGGCTGGGCCTCAAGGGCTCCGACGTTATGTGCCTTTACTATCTTGAGCGCAGCAAGGACGGCCTGACTGGCGCTGACCTGGCTCGCATGGCAGGCGTGACCCGCGCCGCCGTCTCGCGTACGCTCGCGCATCTGGAGGAGGGCGGCTACGTCGAGGTCGACGATTCGGGCGATGCCGCCGTTAAGTATCGTGCTCCGGTGCGCCTGACCGCTCTGGGCGGCGAGAGCATGAGCGAAGCGGACCGCATCATTCGCGAGGTGCTCGATACCACCGGTAAGGCTATGGGTGTGGAGCAGCGTGAGCAGATGTATGCGTCGCTGCGCACGATTCTCAACACCCTGCGCGAGCTGTAGGGCCGCCAAGGCTTTTGCTTCCAATTAACAACTGCATAGTCCTGTTTGAGCGCGTATACCGTGCCGGGGCCTTGCTGTCAAAATTCCCTGCGCGGGACCTGCGCAAGAAAGGATTCGCTATGTCCGTCCGCATTATTACCGATTCCGCAAGCGATATGTCGCCGGTCGAGCATCCAGCACTGGCCGTTTTGCCGCTGTCCGTCACCTTTGGCACCGATGTGTACATGGATGGCATCGACATCGATCACCAGCGCTTTTACGAGATGCTCGTGGAGCGCGATGAGCTGCCCAAGACCGGCCAGGTCAACCCGTACGCGTTTTCGCAGGCGATTGCCAAGGTTCGTGAAGCCGGCGATGAGGCTGTGATTATTACCGTGGGCGCTAAGCTATCAGGCACCAATCAGAGTGCCCGTACCGCACTTGCCGAGGCGCCAGGCGGCGACGTTTACGTGGTGGATAGCAATAACGTCACTCTGGGCGAGCGTGTCATGGTCGAGTATGCCCCTGCGCCTGGTGGATGAGGGCCGTAGTGCAGCTCAGATCGCGGCGGCCGTCGAGGCCGTGCGCGACCGTGTGGTGGTTATCGGCCTGCTCGAGACGCTGGAGTACCTGGTGCGCGGCGGTCGTCTGTCTGCTGCGGCCGGCGCCGTGGGCACGCTGCTCAACGTAAAGCCCGTGGTGGCTGTCGAGGACGGTCTGATCGTGCAGCTGGGCAAGGCGCGCGGTTCCAAGAACGGCCGCAACCTGCTGAACCAAAAGGTCGAAAAAGCGGGCGGCATCGACTTTTCCATGCCGCTGGCGCTCGGCTATACGGGCCTTTCGGATGCGGTGCTCAAGAAGTATATCGAGGACAGCGCGGCACTTTGGGCTGGCCACACCGAGGGCGAGTTGCCCGTTCACACCATCGGCGCCACCATCGGCACCCACGTAGGCCCTGGCGCCGTAGCCGTAGCCTTCTTCCAGCCCGCCAACTAACTGACCTGCCATAAACCACCACAAAGGTGCCTGTCCCCTTTGCGGTGGTTTATGCTTTTCAGGGTGGAAGGGAGCGAGCAATGGCGTCTGAGGGCTTTTTTGAACGGGTGTACGAGGTGGTCGAGCAGATCCCCGAGGGGATGGTCGCCACGTATGGTCAGGTGGCGCTGCTTGCCGGTCGACCACGAAGTGCGCGGTATGTGGGGTATGCCCTGCATAGCAATCCGCGCCCCGGCGAGATTCCCTGTCACCGCGTGGTGTTTGCCGACGGGCGCATATGCGAGGGTTTTGCTTTTGGCGGTCCCGATGCTCAACGTGAGCTTTTGCTAGGGGAGGGTGTGGCGTTTAAGGACGACATGCACGTCGACCTGGCCGTCTGTCGTTGGCCTGCCGGACTCTAACAGCTCTGCCGTGGCCAGAACCACCACAAAGGTGCCTGTCCCCTTTGCGGTGGTTTTCTGTTGCAGGTTTACCGGGGCTAACTTATGGAGAAGCTATGGCGGCGGATATTGATGCTGCAAAGTAAACCACGGTGAACTATATTGGTTTCAGCAACGGAGCAGGCAATAGGCGATGAAAAAGCCTGCCCTGTTGAGTTTGATTCGCATTCCTCCCCTCTGTGCGATTCAACGGTGTACTTCGGGAACAGGCCCGCTGGCAACTAACTGCCAGCGGGCCTGTTCCTGTTTGTCGGGGGAGTGCGATGGACGGAGCCGAAGCGGTCCGCTCCAAAAAAGGCGGACGCCGTAGCGCCCGCCCTATAGCAATCGAAAGCTCAAGTCAGCAGATCGGCCTAGTACACCATACCCATGGCGTCCTGAACCTCGGCCAGGGTCTGCTCGGCGATCTCGTTGGCGCGACGGTTGCCCTCATGCAGGACGTCCTTCACATAGTCCAGATCGTTCTCGTAGCGCTGGCGACGCTCGCGGATAGGTGCGAAGTACTCGTTGACGGCCTCGGTCACGTACTGCTTGAGCTGGCCGGAGCCGCCCATGCCAATCTCCTCGGCAATCTCGACCTCGGAGCGACCGGTGCAGATTGCAGCCGTCGAAAGCAGGCCGGACACACCGGGGCGGTTCTCGGGGTCGAACGTGATCATGCGCTCGGAGTCGGTCTGGCTCTTCTTGATGCGCTTGGCCGTTTCCTCGGCGGTCATCGAAATATTGATGGCGTTGCCGTAGCTCTTGCTCATCTTGCGACCGTCAAGGCCGGGCAGCAGCGGGGTCTCGGACAGCAGCGCCTCGACCTCGGGAAATACCTTGCCGTAGCGGTTGTTGAAGCGGCGTGCGATGGTGCGGGTGAGCTCGATGTGCGGCAGCTGGTCGCGACCGACGGGCACCACGTTGCCCTTGCAGAACAGGATGTCGCAGGCCTGATGCACCGGGTAGGTGAGCAGAAGGCCGGTGAGCTCGTGACCCGAGGCCTCCATCTCGGCCTTGACCGTGGGGTTGCGCGCCAGCTCGGCCTCGGACACCAGCGACAGGAACGGCAGCATGAGCTGGTTGGCGGCGGGTACGGCGGAGTGCGCGTAGATCATGGTCTTGTCGGGGTCGATGCCGCAGGCAAGGTAGTCCATGACCATGTTGTACACGTTGTCCTGGATGTGCTCGGTGGTGTCGCGGTCGGTGATGACCTGGTAGTCGGCGATGAGTACGTTGGTCCTGGCGCCCATGTTCTGCAGCTCCACGCGGCCCTTGAGGGTGCCAAAGTAGTGACCCAGGTGCAGACGGCCGGTGGGGCGGTCGCCGGTAAGCATGGTGAACTTCTCGGGCGTCTTGGCCAGGCCCTCGCGAATGGCGTTGCTCTTTTGCAGCGCGACTTCGTAGCTGTTCTCGTTTGGCATGATTGCTCCTAACGTTCGTTCGCAGGTTTTGATGATAGCGTGTTTATTGAGAGGGGTGGGCGTGAGTGGGTGAGGGACTGCCAGGGGCCGGCTTTCAAGTCCGCCGCGGCGTTCGCGCGAACGGCTGCCAACGCCTTGGCACATCCTCGGCAGCTTGCCCTAGAGCTTGTGGTGGCGCTCTTCTTTGCGCTCCTCGGCTGCCTGCTCCTCCTGCTTAAAAGCGGGGTCGTCGGGGGTGACCAGCTCGTCCTCGTGCGTGCGCTTGTTGTAATGGTGGCGCAGCACGGGTTCAAACAGGTGCAGGTGCTTGGCGAAGGCAGCCGAGCCAATGGCGAGCACGGTAAAGATGAGCACACGCATGGGCACCTCGACCTGGTTAATCGCGGCGGCGCCGGCCGAAAGCATGATGCACCAGGCATAGATGAGCAGCACGGCCTGTTTTTGGTTGTAGCCTTCTTGGATCAGGCGGTGGTGGATGTGGCCCTTGTCGGCCTGCCCGATGCTAATGTGGGCGCGCTTGCGGCGTACAATGGCGCTAAACGTGTCGATGATGGGCACGCCGGCAACGATGAGCGGGATGATAAGCGAGGTGAGTGCGGCGGTGCGGCTCACGTTGAGCAGCGAGATGGAGCCCAGCGCAAAGCCCAGAAGCAGCGACCCCGAGTCGCCCAAGAAGATGCTTGCGGGGTTGAAGTTGTAGCGCAAAAAGGCCAGACAGGCGCCAAAGAGCGCAATGGAGAGCGCGGCGGCGTCGATGCGGCCCGAGAGAACGGCCATCGAAAACATGGTGAACGACGCGATGCCGCAGATGCCCGTGGCCAAGCCGTCGAGGCCGTCGATGAGGTTAATGATGTTGGTGAATGCCACCAGATAGATCACGGTGATGGGGTAGGCGAGCCATCCGAGCATGATCTCGCCGGGGGCAAACGGGTTGACGATGACGCCGATTTTTAGGCCGCCGATACAGGCGATAAGCGCGGCGAGGACTTGTCCGGCCAGCTTTTGCTTGGGCGTGAGCTGGAAGACGTCGTCGATCGCGCCGGTCGCAAAGATGACGGTAAAGGAGAGCGCCAGCATGGGATAGCTAATGTGAAGGCGCGGGTGCGGCACCAGGACGGGTGGCCAGCCTAGGTACCAGGTGCCTAGGATTTGCACAATGCAGGCAACGACCAGGCCCAAAAACACCGCCGCTCCGCCCAAACGTGGGATGGGCTTGGTGTTGATGCGGCGCTTAGAAGGATAGTCGACGGCATCGAGCTTAATTGCCAAGCGCTTGACCAGGGGCACCGCGAGGAAGGTCGTGATAAAGGCCGCCGCTGCCACGCATAGGTACGGTATGTAGCTCGGGGATGAAGCCATGAATCTAAAAACCGCCAAGCGTCGAAGGAAAAGGTCAGAAGAACGCCATGCGCAAAGGGCATAGCCGAACCATAATACTCGACCAAGGGGGGTGCATGGAATTGCACGCAGCGATAATCACGCGCTTACCAGATATTGGGATGTTGTCGATGGCTTGCCGGGATGCCGACGGGGATCTATATGGACTGTAATGGTGATTTTCGGCAAAAGAAAACCACCCCCCACGTTACGAAAATGAACCCACCTAAAACAGGTGGGTGCCCTCATCGACTGTTCCAGCGTCCTTAACAACGAAGGATACCTGTACTAGGTACGACTGTGTGGGCTCCCTAAATAAACGCGACGGTTCACCCAGTTGCTCCGCGGGGGGCGGAATACCTACATCATAAAGCGGCACTTTATCGATTCCAGTCTTGACATTACAAAAATCGTGTCGGACGATTACGGCGCCTTGGACTCGAGCCGTCTGTGGGGTTGATCCCTTTACGTTTGAGCTGCTGAATCGTTGTTTTGGAGCATGGTTTTATGCCGACGTCGTTGACCGAACTTTTTTCGCCCGCCTGCCATTTGTGTCCGCGCCGTTGCTGTGCGGCGCGCGATGAGGGCGCGCACGGCGTCTGCGGTGCTAACGACACGCTTAAGGTCGCCCGCGCGGCGCTTCATATGTGGGAGGAGCCGCCCATCTCGGGTGAGGCCGGCTCGGGCACGATTTTCTTTAGCGGCTGTTCGCTCAAATGCGTCTACTGCCAGAACCACGAGATCTCGACCGGCAATTTTGGCCTTGAGATTTCGCCTGAGCGCCTGGTCGAGATTATGCTGGAACTGCAGGACCAGGGTGCCAACAACATTAACTTGGTGACGGCGACGCACTATGCGCACCTGTTGCCCGCCGCGATTGCCGCGGCACGGATGCGCGGGCTGGTTATCCCGATCGTCTACAACACGAGTGGTTACGAGCGTGCGAGTGCCGTGGCGGCGCTGGGCGACCTGGTCGATGTGTGGCTTACCGACTTTAAATATGCCGATGCCGGGCTTGCGCAATCGCTTTCTCATATTAAGGATTACCCGCGCGTGGCCGTGTCGGGTCTGGCCCAGATGGCGCGCGAGATCGATCGCCGCGGGGGAGAGTTGGTGGACGAGGACGGGCTCATGAAGCGCGGCATCATCGTGCGTCACCTGGTGCTTCCGGGGCATGCGGACGATTCGTGCCGCGTGCTAGACCTAGTGTGGCAGACGGTGGGCGATGTGCCGATCTCGGTCATGAACCAGTACACGCCCAATGCGCTCATGCGCGAGCAGGGCGGCGACCTGGCACGCGCCGTGACGCGTGAGGAGTACGAGCAGGTGCTCGACCATGCCGACGACCTGGGTTTTACGACGATGTTCTGGCAAGAGGGCGGCGCGGTAGACGAGAGCTTCACCCCGGCCTTCGACACCACCGGTGTTCTTACCAGCGCAAAGTAGTGCGTTCGTCGATGATTTTTCTGGGACGGGGATAAAAAATCATCGAGAGGATCGCCTGTTCGAAAAGTTGCCAAAATAGCCGCGCCCCAAAAAGACTGGTTATTGGGCGTTGACAGTTGGCGAGCCGTAGGTAAAATATCGACTTGTCCTGGGGACGTAGCTCAGTTGGGAGAGCGCTGCCGTCGCATGGCAGAGGCCGAGGGTTCGACTCCCTTCGTCTCCACCCTTGGATTTGATAAGCCGCTGACATTGTGTCGGCGGCTTTTTTTAAAAGAAAGGGCTATACCATGGCAGAGCTTGAGTCCCAACCATTGTCCGACGAGGAGCGCGCTGAGTTGGAAGAGCTCCGCGCTGAGAAGGCCCGCCGCGAGGCTCGGGAAGAGGCCCGTCGCGAGCGTGAGGAGCTGGCTGCCCTGCGCGCCGAGCGTGCGAAGGCCGAGGAGGTCGCCTCGAACGCCGCATCCGAGCGCAAGCCCGCGCCCGCACCCAAGCCCGCTGCTGCGAAGCCTGCACCTGCCGCGCCCAAACCTCAGCCTAAAAAGGCCGCTCGTCTTAAGTCCGTCGAGCCCAAGCCGAGCCGTGACGAGATGACCTTTGCCCAGCGCATGGTTACCTCCAAGGAACCTACGGGCGAGAACGAGATCCCTGGCATGGCGCCGGCTCAAAAAATCATCATTGTCCTTGCCCTCATCGCGTTTGTCATCTTTATGGGCTACACGATCCTGACCAGCATGGGCCTGCTCTAACCGATTTGCATCGGGCGTCATGTCCGCATGCTCTGCTCTCGTCCAACCCTCAAATTCTGCACCACACATCCGAAAGGTCGCCTCATGGCTTTGACCGATATCTCTCATCCCACCGACATCGCAATGCTCACCGATCTGTACGAGCTCACTATGGCCCAGGGCCTGTGGGAGAGCGGCAAGGCCAATGAGCAGGGTTGTTTTACCGCGTTTTACCGCGACCATCCCTTTGGCAGCGCCTATGCCGTCATGTGCGGCACCGCCGAGCTGCCCGAGCTGGTCGAGAACCTGCGCTTTACGCCCGAGGATATCGACTACCTCGCATCGCTTGAGGCCCCGGCCGGCGGTGCGATGTTCAAGCCCGGATTCCTCGACTACCTGCGCGATTTTCGCGCGCATGTAAATATCGACGCCGTGCCCGAGGGCGAGCTCGTCTTTCCGCGTGAGCCCATGGTGCGCGTCACCGGCCCCGCGCTGGAGTGCCAGCTGCTCGAGACGGCGCTGCTCAACATCGTCGGGTTCCAGACGCTTGTCGCCACCAAGACGGCGCGCGTGGTGCTCGCCGCCGACGGTCGCCCCGTGGCGGAGTTTGGCCTGCGCCGAGCCCAGGGTCCCGATGGCGGCCTGGCCGTTGCGCGCGCGAGCTACGTTGCCGGCTGCTCCTCTACGTCCAATGTGCTCGCCGGCCGCCGCTACGGTATTCCCGTCTTTGGCACGCATGCGCACAGCTGGGTGATGAGCTTTGATTCTGAGCTCGAGGCCTTCCGTGCCTTTGCCAAATCGAGCCCCAAGAACTGTACGCTGCTTATCGACACCTACGATGTGCGCGAGGGCTGTGAACATGCCATTACGGTTGCCAAGGAGATGGAAGCGGTGGGCGAGCGCCTGTCGGCCATTCGCATCGACTCCGGCGACCTCGCCAAGCTCTCCAAGTATGTTCGCGGCCGTTTTGATGCCGAGGGCCTGCCCTATGTGGGGATCTCGGTTTCCAACGATCTTGACGAGTACACGATTCAGTCGCTGCTCGACCAGGGCGCGCCCATCGATAGCTTTGGCGTGGGCACCAAGCTCGCGACCTGCTACGAC
>ENA-OQKC01000634-OQKC01000634.1-human-gut-metagenome-genome-assembly--contig:-NODE-634-length-14469-cov-2.656045_pt1 | contig 14469 bp, 13 predicted proteins | sample MGYA00242774_ERZ504790 | MGnify/ENA primary metagenome ERZ504790 (study PRJEB26092, sample SAMD00036419) | human gut metagenome | host: Homo sapiens | study: EMG produced TPA metagenomics assembly of...
AGCGGGTTTTCGCTGTTTATAGAACTGTTCATCTCGTCTGTGGATAGTTCTTAGACAATTCACTATAACTCTAAAAATCATTATTCCTATTGTTTTCGTATCAATTCCCTTTTTATCGCAAACAGCAGTAAGAAAAGTGCAATCATCATTCCGATATGAGACAATCCTGCCAGACCGGACAGCATCCCATTCCCCATTTTTCCAAGCTCTATTCCGAGAACCTGCACAATTCCGCGAATAAGCATCATCACCACCATGGCAGGCAATGCGATATTATAGAGAACAAAAAATTTCTTAAACAAAAGATTTTCCGCCAACATTGTTACTTTTGCGAAAAGAGCCGTTATAAGAAATAACAATGTTCCCATCACCAACAGATGAACATGCAGCACTCCTAATGTAGTCGGCTCTGTATATCCGTTCCATTTTGTAAATTCCCGATAAAATACGCCTCCCGCCATTGCAAATATAAAATAAACAATCGCTGTATTTATAATTCTTTTCATATGTATCTTCTCCTTAGTTTTTACTCCTCATCTTTTATGCATCTATACTTTCTCTATACTTCCTCTATACTTTCTCTATGCTTTTTCGTTTACTTATGCTTTCTTCCTGTAAGCCTGTATATAATTTCTTCCAAATAAAACGCCTGCCATGAAAAGTGCCGCTCCCAATCCTGTGTAAAATACAGCTATAAACCGCTCCGGCAGTAAATGGAATGAACGAATAATAATCCCGAAACTTATCATAAACGCCATAATTAAAAATGATTTCAAATCAAAAAATTTAATAAAACAGTTGCTTTTCTTCTTCATATCCTTGAATTCTTATTGTATGTTTATTGTCAACTTATAAAATACCATGAACCAAAAGAGAAGAAACACGATAATGTCACGATATAATTTATTACAGTCTGATATTCAGCATAAGTTTCAATCCCGATCCTCAAAACGTTAAATCCTGCGATCATCCAGACAAGACTTGCCAAAAGCAAAAGATTCTGTTTCTTTATCTTCATAACCCATCTCCGTTCCACATCAACTCTTTCTCTTAATACAAATAATTTTTTACAAATTCCAAAAAGGACTCTTTTTCATTTTGTTTTTCCAGTAATATTGATAAAAACAAGGTAAATATATAGTCCGTAAAAATTTCGGCAGTCAGATTTTCTGTAAATATCCCTTGACGTATTTTTTCATCATTTTCCAAAAAATGTGCCATTTGATTTTTTAAACCTCAGAAAATATACTTCCATCGCCTTTTTTCCTTCTTGTCTTTCTCCTGCCGTAAACCCCAATGCATGCATGGAAAAAAACTTTCGGATAACGGCTTCGGCTATTTTCAACACCTTCAAACAACAGGTTTAAGTATTCCACAATATTCTCGCATTTTTCTAAAGTTTTTTCCCATTTGAAATATATCTTTCCACACTGCCTCTATTGTAGCAGACAAAAGTTCTGATTTTGAAGAAAAATAATTATACAAAGAACCTAGTGCAATTCCGCATTCAGATGCAACGGTTCTCATATTTACTGCGGCAATTCCTTTTTTTGCCACAATCCCACAGCTTACTTTCAATATTTCTTCTTCCGACGTAACCGCTCTGCTCAACTCTTATCACCGTCCTCTTTATTCTATTCTCCTTTCCCGCTTTCCCTTTTCAGTTTTTTTAATATGAACATTGTTCATGTTAATATTCTATACAATATTTGTCAAGTTTTTTCTCCTGTTTTCCAATTTTTCTCTTTACTCTCTTTTTACAACTTCAAAAGAACCGATTCCCAAAAGAGAATCGGTTCTTTTATATCGCCTCACAATATTATATTATGAAAACTTTATTCTTATTTTTGTTCTTATTTTTTCTTTTTATTTTTGATAATAAGAACTGCCGCCACAACGGCGATTGCAGCCACAAGACCCGCGATCGGAAGCCATACGTTCTTATCGTCGCCTGTCTGTACCGCACCGGAATTGTTCTTTCCTTCCTCTTTTGCCGGATGTCGGAGGAACTTTTCCTTTCTCTTCAACAGTCACGTTGACCGTTACTTTCCTGAATTCTTCCGGAATTGTGATTCCTTCTTTTGTCTGAAGTGTTCCTGTCAGTTTATATGTTCCTGCTTTGTCTGCTTTATACACATCTGTGTTCCATACGATTGACAGTTTATCTTTCGCCTTGTTATCAAGTGTCACTTTCACTTCTTTCGGAAGGGCAAGTTTCTCTGCCGGAGTTCCGAATTTCACAGTAAGGTCAGCAAGTTTTTCTACTGCTATAACCACTTTGTCTTCCGGCTGCGGCGGGTCTACTTCTCCGCCTTTTTCTTCTACAGTTACGTTGATCGTTACTGTCTTGAAGTTGTCAGGAAGTTTAATTCCTTCTTTTGCCTGAAGTGTTCCTGTCAGTTCGTACGTTCCCGCTTCGTCTGCTTTATACGCATCTGTGTTCCACTCTACTGACAGTTTGTCTTCTGTCTCGTTATCTAATGTTACTTTTACTTCTGTCGGAAGAGCAAGTTTCTCAACTGAAGTTCCGAACTCAACCGTAAGATCAGTAAGTTCTTCTACTTTTGTAACTACTTTGTCTTCCGGCTGCGGCGGATTTACTTCGCTCTCTTCTACAATTACGTTGATCGTTACTGTCTTAAACTTATCAGGAATCTTAACGCCTTTCTTCTTCTGAAGTTCTCCTGACAGCGTCTGTGTTCCGATCTGATCTGCTTTGTAATTATCTGTCGTCCATTTTACTTCAAGTACATCTGCAACACGACCGCCTTCCAGTGTAACATTTACTGTTTTCGGAAGATCCAGTTTATCAGCAGCAGTTCCTTTCTTCACTTTAAGATCGGCAGGTTTCTCTACGCCTACAACTGTCTTTGCATTCCAGTCGTCTACCGTCAGGTTAATTACTGCAGGTACAGCTTTGTTTCCTGATGCATCTACAGCTACGATACGGATACTGTAGTCTTTGCTTTCATCCGCGTTTTTCAATGTATATTCTGTCTTATCGCTTTCAGATACGATCACGCCGTCTACATATACAATATATGTAACTTCGCTTCCTTCCGGATCTTCTGACGGAGCCCATGTGATCTTCACATCTTTTTCACCTTCTTTTACTACGCTGATTCCACTTACCTGTGCCGGAGCTTTTTCATCTGCCGCCGCCACTGTCGTGAACGGCTCGCTGCAAAGAGCTTTTTCCGACTCTACTTTATTGTGGTTTACTCCTACGATCATAAATACATAAGATGTACCCGGTTTCAGATTCGTAAACCGTACCGTTGTTTCTGCTGTTGTTACAGGTTCTCCTGCATTTTCCGGAACAGTATCTGTAATTGCTTTCAGCGCTTTTGCTGTTCCTGCATGTTCTACAGCATATACTTTATAAGACTCTGCCCTTGGAAGTTTCGTCCATGAAACAGTTGCTTCTGTACTTGTAACTCCCATTACAGTTGCTTTTGCATCTTCCGGAATCGTCGGAGCCGGAATTTCTGCCGCTTCAAGCTTTGCACCTGCTACGTTCAAGTCTGCCGCAAGCTTATCAGCCTGCTCTTTTGTCGTCTTGTCGTCATTCATTCCTTTAACGGCATCGTCATACGCTTTCTTAAATTCATTCCATAAACTTTCTGCGTAATCGTCTTTATTCAGACCGCTGTATTTCTCGATCGCAGCCTGAAGCGCCGATTTGTCAACAGAAGCTGCTGCCGGAGCAAACACTTCAAGGTAATCGATGTTTACATTCCTATTGCCATGATCACTTGCCGCTGTAAACTTAATCGTATGTTGTGTATTTTCAAGACCTGTCTTTTCAAATACGCACTGCTGCGGTGATCCGCCTGATTTTTCTTCCCAAAGAACTGCGTCGCCTGCCGGCTGTCCATCCAGTTCTACAGTAAATTTGCCTTGTGTATTATTTTTCTGAGCATAGAACTTAATGCCTGTTCCTGTAAATGTATAGCTAAACCATGCTCCTTCTGTACTTGTCTCCGTCTTAGTTCCGCCGTGGTGCTTATCAGCTTCTCCTTTGTACGGATTATCCCAGCCTGTTTCACTCCATGTGATCTTCGGATTCTTGGAGTTCTTATCATCCGAGCAGTCCTCGATAATCTCTGACTGCGCTGTCACATCCGGGATTGCAACTGTAATCTCGCATGTGCCTGAGATTTCGGCATTTTCTTTCGATGTCGCTTTTACTGTCACGACGCCGTTTGCCGTTCCTGTTGACAGAAGTCCGTTTTCATCGATCGTAGCTGCCGCGCTGCCTGATTTTGTTGTAACAGACCACGTAACACCTTTATTGATCGCCTCTGCAGGAGTTACTGCCACTTTCATCTGAAGCGTCGATCCGGCTTTGCTTACTGTTGTCATTCCGCTTGCAGATGCTACCTCTACTTTTTCAACCCGCGCCGCTTCTGTATTCAATACGTTAAACGCGTCAAGCTCTACTTTATCTCTGCTTGCAGATGCATTTTTCTCGCCCATCGCCCGAACTTTAACCGTATGGATTCCGTATTCAAGCGTCTTATCTTTATGCTCTTCTGTAGAGAATATTTTTGCCTGTCTTTTTTGAGTTGCCGAATAAGTATCTGCTGTTGCCCATACTTCTCCGTCGATAGAGATTTCAACTTTACCTCTGTCGTTTTGTGTACAGGAGAATACTTCGATACCCGTTCCGCAGAATGTAAGTTTCCGCTGTCTCTGTTCCTGTCGGGTCTTCTAAGTATTTCACTGAACCGCCGTAGTTTCCTTCCTGGCTGATCCAGTTGCCCCAGCTTCCTGTATATTTGATACGTTCGTCCTGATCGTCGATCATGCCGATCATGTTACGGCAGTCATCTACCGTTGCTTCCGAACTGAACTCACTTTCTTTTCCGTCGATCACAGCCGTAACTTTGTACTTCAATGTTCCGAGCACATCCCAAGCGTCTGTGTCTGTCCATTCTGTCGCTTTCAGTTCTGTCTGAACCTGTACCCACTCGCCGCCTTCAATCTGACGGTATACATTATAAGATACTTCTGTTCTGGCTTTGACCGCATCCCATGTAAGAACTGTCTCTCCGTCTTTGATCTTCGTTACCTTAAGACCTGTAGGAGCTGCAGCTAATGTATTATCAGGGATAGCAGTGATCGTATATGTCTTTCCTGCTTCTGTATTGAAGGAAATACGATCTGAAGTCACCGGTGTGATCTCAACGAGGTTTCCGTCACTGTCTTTTACAGTTGCAAGTGAAAGATTTGCGTACTGAACAACCGCTTCTCCGCCGTTATTAGAGTGGATCGAAGCTTCTGTCAGTTTGTTGTCTGCCCATGCCATATCAACCGCAAAATTACCGCGGGCAAGCAGACCTTTCACATTACCTGTTCCCCATGCTTTCGGAACTGCAGGCATCAGGTCGATGTGACCCATGTTGCTCTGAACAAGCATTTCCGCAACTGCCGCTGTGTAACCGAAGTTTCCGTCGATCTGGAACGGAGCGTGTGTATCCCACAGGTTTGTCATGATCTTGCCGCTCGTGACCATTTTGGACAATACGTCGTATGCTTTATCGCCTTCTGCAAGTCTCGCCCATGTTGCGACACGCTGAGCCATTGCCCATCCTGTCGTTTCATCAGTTCTATTCTGCATCGATACTTTCGCTGCCGCCAGCCATTCGTCGCTCTGAGCGATCAAGTCTCCCGGATATAATCCGAGCATATGGGAAATATGACGATGACCATATCCTTGTCCCATTTGATTACCGTTCTCATCTGTATTTAACGTTGTCTCGTTATACCACTCTTTGATCTGTCCGCTGGCACCGACCTCGATCGGTCCTTTTAAGTCAGCCTGATTCTTTTTCCACTGTGCGACTTTCGCTTCGTCAACTCCCAAAGTCTCTGCCGCTGTGATCGTATCTTCATATAACTGCCAGATCAACGAATGCTCATATGTATTTACCTGCAGTTCTCGGTCCGTGCTCCGGTGAATAACTCGGAACAGATACAAGCTTTCCATCATTATCGCGCATCAACATTTGATCGTAGAGCGTCGCTTCTTCTTTCATCATCGGGTAAATATGAGTCTGCATGTACTCTGTATCTCCCGTAAACTCATAATATTCCCAACAGTTCTGAAGAATCCACGGAACGCCTGCCGGAGACCATCCCCAGTCAAATACCCAGCCCGGGTTCGTCCATCCGTACGGGTTGTTCTGTGTATGCGCCATAAATCCATTTTCAGGATTTGCTTCCGTACTCTCAACGCCCGCGTAAATCTTCGCCGTAATACGTCCAGGCTCTCTAAGAGAGTCTACGTAATTAATCAGCGGTTCTGCGCATTCCGCCATATTCGTCGTATATGTCGGCCAGTAGTTCATCTGCAGATTGACATTCATATGATAGTCCGAATGCCATGCGGAGTTATTCGCTCCGACCCAGATTCCCTGCAAGTTCGACGGAAGAGTTGCTCTTCTTTCATTCTTCGTTCCGTCTTCGTTCACAGGAGTCTCTCTCGATGATCCCATCGTCAGATAACGTCCGTACTGGAAGAGCATCAATTCCAGATAACGTTTTTCTGTTTCGGAAGCCGTTCCTTTTTTATATGCCTCCAACAGCTTATCCGTTGTCTTGTCAGACACTGCCTGTCCGATGTTAAGATCTAATCTTCCGAAAATATGATCGTAATCATTTACATGATCTTCTTTTAACGTCTCATATCCGCCGGCTTTTACTTTCGCCTCAGCTCCGGATACATATCCTTTTACCAAAGCAGCGAGCTGTTCTTTTGTCTCGCCTGTACGGTATTTCGGATAATCGTTTTTATAATCCGTTCCGATGGAAGTAATGATCGTGATCGCCTTCGCACCGCTTACCGTGATCTTACCGTTTGTCGAATCGTCTTTGATCTGCCCTGCTGTTCCATCGTCTTTGATTACCTTCGTATAAGAACTGAACTTCAACTGGTTATCTTTAAGCTGTCCGTCGATTGCGATTGCATTGTCGGATACTTTTTTGTCAAACATTCTCGCGTAAGAATCTGCTCCCGGCTGGTTTTGACTTCCGCCTTTTTCCTCATCCGGTTCTACACGAACGTCAAAATCAAGCGTTCCTCCGTCTGTTGCAGTCAGACGTGTTACAAGAACGTTGTCAGGATAGCTTACGAAGTTTTCTCTTGTATAGTGCGCTCCGTTGAGATCATAATTCACTCCGGCTACCGCCGTGCGAAGATCCAGATCGCGCGAATATCCCGAAACGTTATTCTTTGTAACATTTTTGAAATCCAGATACATATTGCCATAACTTAAATAATATCCGTATCCCTGTACTCCGGCGTCATCACTGACTCCGATAAGCTGTCCTGCAAGATTACTGTCAAACCCTTGTCCGCTTTTCAGTTTCTCTTTCAGTTGTGCCATAACCTTGCCGTTCTGACCTTTTGATTCAATATTACCGCCGTTATATTCCGGTCGGCTGTCTGAAGGACCGCCGGACCAAAGCGACTTTTCATTCAACTGAATTCGCTCTGTCTGAACACCGCCAAACACACTGGCTCCAATCGCGCTGTTTCCAAGCGGAAGAGCCCACTGCTCCCACCCCGTATACGAATTGGGCGCCTCTTCATCATACCACAAACGCAAAGCATTTCCCTCCGTTTCCTGTGTCTGTGCCAAAGCAACGTTATCCTCGGCCGCTACAGAGAAAGGAGCTGCCGATACAACAGTCGCCATCGCAAGTGCGACAGATAACGCTTTCCCGCCTGCTTTTGAAAGCTTCCTTTTCATCTTTTTCCTCCTTTAAATTCGCACAGAAGTACAGCCATAAATAAATTAAGCCGAATACTCCGATGCTACGTTGTACTGTTTATCATATCACACTTTTATTATATTTTGTTATATTTTTATGATTTAAAATAGTAAGTTTTTTATATTTTCGCTTTTTTACACATAAATTCAAGGATAGCCGCAGCCATTTTTTGTATATATAGTCTATACCGCGTCTATCCTTTTCTCTTTTTACGTTATATTTACCTTATACACAGGTCGATTTTCTCCGATCTGTCACCTGCAGTTCTTCCGATAGATGATTTCCAGTCCTTTCAAAACAAGATCATCGTCTCGAATAATCTTTCTTCTGCAATGAGGAATGATTTTTTCCGCCACTCCCCCTGTCGCAACTACCGTTACATCGCCGTCCACTTCTTCTGACAGTCGATCGATCAACCCGTCGATCGCCGCAGCGCTGCTGTAAACGATACCGCTTTTCATACAGTCCACCGTATTTTTTCCTATAATATGCCCCGGTTCTTCCAGACTGATCCCGCCAAGCTGAGACGCATTGGCTGTAAGGGAATCAAGAGAAACTCCGCTCCCCGGATAAATCATGCCGCCGATATAGTTTCGGTTTTTATCTATAACACAAACCGTGTTTGCCGTACCCATATCAAAAATAAGAAGAGGCGTCGGATATTCCGCAATCCCTGCCACCGCTCCGACAACAAGGTCGCTGCCAAGCTGCGCCGGATTGTCGATCCTGATATTTAATCCGGTCTTGATCCCCGCGCCTACGATAAGGACTTCCTTTTTTAAAATCTTTTCAACCGCAGCTTTTACAACCATCGTAATCTGCGGAACAACCGACGAAATGATACCGCCTTCTAAATCTGCCTTTTTAATATGGTAGATGTCGAGTACGTTTTTAATATCGATCGCATACTCCAGTTCCGTCTTTGTCTTAACAGTTGAAATCCGTTCTACGAACACGCATTTTGAGCCGTCAATGCAGCCGAGCACGGTGTTTGTATTTCCGATATTAATAGCCAATATCATTTCTAAAACCAAGCCTTTCTCTTACATTCTTTTTCAAAAGCGCTCTTCCGATACATAAAGTCAGCACACCTGCCACGATTGCTTCCGGAACGCCGTTTATCCCGATAATAGAAAGAATAAATGTGTATACGCCCGATACCGCCACATTATTTGCCGATGCATATGCTTCCCTGAAAAACAGAAAAATCAGATTCATAACAAGCAGCGTATTTGTCATTGCGCCCGCCACGCCTGCAGTCACAAGTCCAATGCTTGACACACCGGTCTTTTTTGTTTTTTCATTTGAAAAACGAATGATAAGCTTATATACATAATACGGTATAATTCCCACAAGTATGCGGGGAAGAAAACAGATAATCACACTTCCCCATCCGCCGCTTACGCCTGCAATACTGTAAAACGGAGTAAATACAAACGATGTCGGTGTCGGATTCATCGTATTGTTAATAAAACTTGTCAATCCAAAAAGGAATCCTAAAGCTCCGCCTTTTTTCGGTCCCATCAAAAGCGAAGCGATAATAACCGGGATATGTATGATCGTCGCACGGGTAAATCCAAGCGGGATATATCCGAGGAAAGGGGTAAAAGCCATCACACATATGACAGCTCCGAATATTGCCACCTGAACCATACTCATTGTACTGAATTTACTTGACGAGCGCTGTTTCCCCGACGTCTGCCGATCTTTGCTCGCGGTCTTTAGATCCGCTGCATACTGATCTGAGCCGTATACTTCTGCCGTATTCATTTCTTCCGCACATGATACTGTGCTGTTTTCTGTTACTGTTTTGTTTTCCATGTCTGCCTCCTTGTTATCATTCCCTTTCGGGATACAATACATTTGCTTTTTGTCTGCTTCTTATCGTTCCCTTTCGGGATACAATACATTTGCTTTTTGTCTGTTTCTTATCAGACTTTTCTGGCTTCTGCAATCATCGTCAAAAGTTCTGCGGCTGTCTCCTCTTTTGTCATTTTTCCGAGTGAAACTTCCTTCTCTTTCGTGATGACCGTTACGACATTTGTATTTCCGCCGAATCCTGCGCCTTCCACACGAAGACTGTTTGCGGCGATCATGTCAAGCCGCTTCTTTTCCAGTTTTCTTTTTGCATTTGCAATCAAGTCTTCCGTTTCCATTGCAAACCCGCATAAAAACTGCCCCTGCTTTTTGTGTGCTCCGAGATAAGCCAAAATATCGTCTGTGCGTTCCAGCTCAAGCGTCAGATCCGATCCGTCTTCTGTCTTTTTCATCTTGCTGCCTCTTATGTGTTTCGGTCTGTAATCCGCCACTGCTGCCGCTTTGATAATGATATCCTGTTCCTGCGCCCGTTCCTTAACTGCCTCGAACATCTCCTTTGCGGAACATACATTTACAACATTTACAAATGCAGGTTCTTCCTCGGCAGTTGGCCCTGATACGAGCGTCACCTCAGCGCCTCTCCTTGATGCGATTTTTGCAATAGCATAACCCATCTTTCCGGTAGAATGGTTTGTAATATACCGTACCGGATCGACCGCTTCCTGTGTCGGGCCTGCCGTTACAAGGATCTTCAAACCTGCCAGATCTTTTTCATATGCGATTTCCTGCAAAATGACATCGAGCAGAACGTCCGGCTCAACCATCTTTCCGGCTCCGGTATCTCCGCATGCAAGGTATCCCACTGCCGGATCTACAACACCGTATCCGTATACCTGCAAGATCTTTAAGTTGTCCTGCACGATAGGATTTTCATACATGTTCGTGTTCATCGCAGGCGCGATAAATTTCTTACATCTGCATGCCATAACCGTTGTTGTCAGCATATCGTCCGCTATGCCGTGGGCGACTTTCCCGATCACGTTGGCGCTTGCCGGTGCGATCATTACGATATCCGCTTTCTTTGCCAGAGACACATGCTCCACGCTATACTCAAAATTACGGTCAAACGTGTCTACAAGACACTTATTTCCCGTCAGCGTTTCAAACGTGATCGGATTGATAAAATTAACCGCATTTTTCGTCATAAGCACATGTACGTCCGCATGAAGCTTTTTCAGCGCACTGGCAAGATACGCGATCTTATACGCAGCGATACTTCCGGTAACTCCGAGCAAAACTGTTTTGTCTTTTAACATTTTCGTACCCCCTTTCCTTTTGCTCCGCTTCATTATATTGTATCGTATATAAAAAATCAACCTGAACAAATCGTATGTTCAGGTTGAAATCCGCCTTTTTTCAGGAAATGTATTCTCAAAGAAAATCACTGTCTGCATTACGCATTTTCCGAGTTTTTCTGAATCTGCACATGCTGCGTAAGCTTACACAGCAAAATACCTCCCGTACTGTTTCCGAGAATCATAATAAGAAGCGGAACAGCATATTTTGTCGGTGTACTTACAAGACCAAAATAAAACATATTTGCAATACAGTGCTCGAATCCTGCCAAAATAAAGACCGAAACGCAAAGAAAGACTGCGATCGTGCCTAAAATATTCGGCTGTTTTTTAAATGTTGCCACGGCAATATACATCAGCATTCCACAACAAACAGCCAGCAAAAACAAACTAATATATGTATCTGACAATTTCGTTTCTACGATCGGGCCCGCCTTCTCAACCAATCTTACTCCGACACGGGTTTGTTTCATAAGAAACGCCATAATATTAACACCGATTCCGTTTCCGACCAAAGTAATCAATGTCTCGGCACAATTTTCTTTACAGATATATCCGATCTTGCCGGTAAACAAATTCAATTCCAAATTGATAATCGTAAAAAGTCCTAATCCGAATAAAAATGACGCCACGATTGAATTGTCCATATTCAAAAAAACAGTACAGCCGATCCCGATCATCAACCCGGCAACAACAGATTTTTTTAAAGCTGATAAATATTCCATACCTCACCTCGTTCTTTTTCTTCTAAAATTGTAAGTATTCTTAATTAAATGTTGTATAAAACCCGACGATACCGCCCCGGCTCGCAGGCACAACGTGCCTATTATACCATAAATACCGCAAATGTATAGAACTCTTTTTCCGTTTTATTAATCTTCTGTTTAGAAATTTTCGTATTCTTTTATTCTTTCAACATACTTTAGACATATTTTCTCTTTATACTAAATATCAGATAGTTGATAAACAACTATCCCCCTCATAAAAGTAATGATATCCCCTGAACAAGGATATCACGCTTTACTCTCATTCCTTTAGATAACTATAAAACAACGAAACCCGTTAGCCGGAAGGTTAGCGGGTTTTCGCTGTTTGCAGAAACTTTTACGATTTTTAATCGACTGTATTTCACGATAAATATGTTGTTATAAAAAGAAACTTTTGCTAAAATAAGACAAGGCACTACATGAGAATGGTAGGCGGTTAGTCCTTCAACAGAGAGACCGAACTCTCTGATTACATAGAAATCCTGTTTGCAGGAAATCTTGGAAAGGAGGGCTTGACTTATGAGTGATTTTGAAATGCTCTCCATCGTACTAATGATACTTAGTATTGTTGTAACGATTCTGATAGCGTACATAAATCAATCAAAAAAGTAACCGCCCCTCGACCAAGGAATACGGTTACTTTTTTGTAACTTTATCAAATTTGGACTAACCAACTATCAGTAGTGCCTTATTTATATCTATAATATACCATCCATTAAGCACATTGTAAACATGTATCTTTGTAAATGCGTAAACATTCCTTTAGATAACTATAAAACAACGAAACCCGTTAGCCGGAAGGTTAGCGGGTTTTCGCTGTTTATTATCTTACCTTTTTATTACCTTACCTTTTCCAATGGAAATGTAACACTCCACTTCCCTTTAATGTGCATATTACTTGTTGTGAACTTTCCATAAATAACATAATCCGAAACATTTTTATCTGACAAGTCAAAGATATATTCGCTGTACATATCTTTTTCTCCTTCATCTGTAAAGAAAGAAATACTTGCTTCACAATCAAGAACATCTCCATCACTGTTCTTCAAATAAACATATCCATGATTATCCGTTTCAAGCGCAGAATCATATCTGATTTGAATATGAAGTTTTTCTCCCACATATCCTATCGCCGTAAGAGCAACTCCCGAAACAGGCGAATTTATATCTCCTTGAGATACGAGAGCCTGAAAATCTTCCATATACTTTTCACTATTTGCACCACTCCCACCCAAAACACTATACGGAGTAAAAATCTTTACCGAACCGCTATTCTTATCCAAATTTAATGTCGATATTGAACCTTCATACGTTTCTTTATTACTCAATATTTCCCGCACAGAGAAAGTTATTTTCTCATCTGCAATATCATACTTATCCCATTGCGATATAGAAATCAAAAAAACGGCTGTTTCCGTCTCTGCATCATACTTTATATTTTCACATGAGCTACTGCAGTCAAATGAGGTATTGATACTAAAACTATCAAACAAATCTGTCGTTTCATCAATCCTGTCTTCCTCCAAATCTTGTACAGAAATAAGTATCTTCGCCTCTCCGCTCTCTACATAAGCAGAAATAACCTCTATTTTAATACCATTATCCTCACTTATCATACTAACAGGCTTTAACTTTTGGGCTGCTGACGGAGACAACGTATAGAGAAATTCATAAGCCGGAGAAAAATCCGCAGCTACCAATGTCGAAACAGATAATATAAATACAAGTATAAATGAAGCCGCGGCAGCAACGCTCTTTTGTAAAATAGAACTCTTCCCTGTCCTTTTCTTTTTTCTCTGAAAATCTGCAGCTTCTTCGATATATCGATCATTAATATTGCCAATCGCATCTGATATATCCTTTTTTCTCATACTTCAACGCCCTCCTTTTTTAAATATCGTTTTAATTTTCCTCTAATTCGTGAAAGCCGGACTGATACATTGTTATTACTTATTTGAAACCTTTCCGCAAGATCTGAAATACTATCAGAATACCAATAACGGCGAACAAACATTATTCTGCTTCTCTTATCTAACGTTTCAAGAAAGCCGTCAAGTAAATCCGACAATTCATTTGCTTCCATTTCCTGTTCGACAGTCATTACTGCCATAAGACAGTTCTCCAATTCCTGCAACGCCACATCATAATAGCTGTTCCGCTTAATACAAGTGTTCTCATGGTACTTCGCAATAGATATATTTCGGATAATCCGGAATATATAAGCCCTTTAACGGATTTGGATTTTTAGGCGGTATTGTATTCCATACGGCAAGGTATGTATCATTTACACATTCCTCTGCATCACGATGATTTTTCAAAATGTTGCCTGCAATACGTTTACACGCCGTTCCGTATTTTTCCGACAATTCTATAAGAGCCTGTTCCTCTCGCTTATAGAGCAAATCAATAATTTTACTATCTTCTTCCAACGTATCATCCTCCTCTCAGCTATATACTAGGGATTTATCCGCAAATCTTACACCTGAAAACAACAATTTTAAAACCTTTTAAACATTTAATTTCCCCCTGCTTGCAGAAAGTCCTGAAAGGAAGTGCTTGCCAACACTTTAATCCATCGTGATTACTTCAATCCAAATCACACTATATAAAACTGCGGAAACTCAAGGAAAATGAATATTGCATTCAATATTTGCATATGCTATAATGCCAGCAGGCAAAAAGAAACGGCGTATCCATGTTGAGCGTCAACAAAAAACCCACGAGTGCACACCTCGTGGGTTTTTCTATTC
>ENA-OQKC01000635-OQKC01000635.1-human-gut-metagenome-genome-assembly--contig:-NODE-635-length-14461-cov-3.432259_pt1 | contig 14461 bp, 15 predicted proteins | sample MGYA00242774_ERZ504790 | MGnify/ENA primary metagenome ERZ504790 (study PRJEB26092, sample SAMD00036419) | human gut metagenome | host: Homo sapiens | study: EMG produced TPA metagenomics assembly of...
CAACAAAAAGTTGCACAATTTATTTCCCATCTCTGTACATACTTTGTTAGTCAAGCGCAATTACCAGTGCAGCTCGCTGCTCCATTTAGGCTTCAGGAACGTCTCCAATCACCGCCAATACCTCAATAACCTGCATCAATGTGAACAACATCCCAAAACAACCCCCTTAAGCACGTCAAATGAACGATATGTTGTCCAACGCAGCCTAAATCAGTTTCACTAACAGTTTGTGCTAGGATAACTAACGTTACATGGGTTCAACTGTGCTCACGGCTCCAGCAAGTCACAAAGCGCAGGGTCGATCAGCATCCGGCCGTAACGGCGGTGCCAGAAACACCACGAGCTCCAATAAAGAAGTCATGCGGCTCTTTTAATTTGCGTTGATTTATTTATGAGATGCAAATTCTGGTAGTTCGTATGCCAAAACGTAGCAGTCCTGCAGCTGACTGCGTGCGGTCCAGTTTTGTACCCGCTTGACTGGCCCGCACGCAGTAAGCTGGGGACGCGGTCATTTTGCGATACACGTCCGCGTCTCGAGCAACTGCACTTATACATACCGTTCACGGTGGGGCAGAGCCACGTGCTTGTCTAACGTGGGCTCTAGGGGTTTGAATATGGAGCGCCTTCGCGCACAAGCGCCCTGGCGAAGCCATACCCAAACCCCGTGAGCCACACGTAAGACAGCAAGGGGGTGGTGCTCGTGTGGTATGTGATCCAGGTCATTAACGGTCGCGAAGACGTAATGCGCGAGCGCATTGAGCGCATGGTGCCGGTTGGTGCCATGCAAGAGCTCTTTTATCCCCAATATCAAACCGAGATCAAGGTACACGGCGAATGGGTCAACACGACCAAGCCTCTGTTCCCCGGTTATCTCATCTGCGATACGTCAGACCCTCGCACCGTGCAACAGTATCTGCTGCGCATGGACGACTTTGCCCGGGTGCTTGCCCAGGACGGTCAGTTTGTGCCGCTGGCAAAAGAAGAGGCCCAACTCATAAGCAGCTTTACGCATAGGGGAGACCGCGTAGTGCCCATGAGTGAGGCCCTAAAAAACGGCGACCAGGTCGTAGTAACGGCTGGTCCACTGCTGGGCCACGAAGGCCTCATCAAAACCATTAATAGACGCAAGTGCACTGCTTATTTGGAGCTCGACCTGTGCGGCCGGCGCGTAACCACCCGCGTTGGCCTTGCCGTTCTTTCAAACGAGCAGCGCGTCATGCGCAACTTTAAAAAGGCGATCGCCTAGCTGCAGACGGTCGCTACACAGAACAGGGAGGATCCCCGACCCGGGAACGAAGTGTTGGAGGAGAACGTGTCGGATAAAACTGAATATATAACTGATGTTCCTTGTGGTACGTCAATGATCGGTCAAGTCATTGATCGGCAGAATGGCTCTCATGCTCCTGTGGCGACGGAATTTCCGCCTCCCGTCGAGAACCCTGCTCCGGCGCAAGGTTTCGTAGCGACAGGAAGCTATAAGGCACCCGCTGCCGATCCCAATGCTGCTGCTCCCAAGAAAGGTGGGCCAGGCTACTTTGCCTTCAAGCGAGCCTTTGACATCGTGTTCTCTGCTGGCGTCTGTGTGGTATTGGCTATCCCCGTCGTAGCTGCATGCATCGCCATAGAGATTGACTCTCCCGGCCAAGCCGTTTTTCGCCAAAAGCGAGTCGGTAAGGGCGGCAAGCCTATCTATATCTTCAAACTCCGAACCATGGTCTCTGATGCTCACGAGCATCCTGAGAAGTACATGACTCCCGAGCAGTTGGCGCAATGGCAGCGCGAACAGAAGGTTGACGATGATCCCCGAATCACGCGTGTAGGCCGCTTTCTTCGCCGCACTTCGTTGGACGAACTTCCTCAATTCATTAACGTTCTCTCGGGTGATTTATCCGTCATTGGCCCTCGTCCCGTAACACTTGAGGAAACGTATGAATACGGCGATGCACGCGATGAGGTGCTCGCATGTAAGCCTGGCATCACCGGTTGGTGGGCTGCGACTGACCGCAATGAATCCACGTGGAGAAGTGGTCAGAGGCAAGCTCGTGAGCTCTTTTATGTGCGCCATCAGTCGCTCGGGTTGGATACCCGCGTGTTCGTAAAAACGTTCAAGGCGATGAGGAGGGGGAAGTAACGTATGACCGATTCTCCCCTGGTTTCAATCATTATGCCCCTCTACAATGCTGAGCCGTATCTTGTCGAGACCTTCGACTCCGTTCTTTCTCAATCCTATAAGAACTGGGAGCTCATCGTGGTCGAAGATTGCTCTTCGGACGCATCTCTTCGACTTGCGAAGGAATACGAGAATAAGGATCGTCGTATCTCGGTTCATCCCAACGAGCACAACGTTGGTGCGGCTAAGTCGCGCAATACCGGTATCGAACACGTTTCCGGCGATTTCGTCGCGTTCATGGACGCCGATGACGCATGGCTTCCGGATAAACTTGATCACCAGCTTGCGTACATGCGGGATTGTGGTCTGGGGATGTGTTTCACCTCGTATGAGACCATTGAGTCTGACGGACAGCATAGGAATTACGTACACGTACCCAAGAGCATCGACTACGACGGTTTTCTCAAGAACACCGTGACCTGCAGCCATACCATCGCGTTCGACCTCTCGAAAATACCCCTGAGTCTTCTCGTTTGTCCCGATTTCGGGGATTCGTTCGATTTCCCTGAAGACATGGTCGTCTGGCTCCAGGTCCTCAAGAGTGGCGTTCCAGCCGGCGGCCTCGACGAGGTGCTTGCAAAGAACAGGAAACATGGCGGCTCCCGCTCCGCTAATAAATTCCGTGCAGTTTCCCGCACGTGGAACGCCTACCGAAAAGTGGAGAAGATAAACCCAGTCTATTCCGCGTATTGTCTGTTCTGGCAGCTGACGCACGCGGTGCTTAAAAGGATTTAGGATTGAGGCTGAATGAGGATTCTATTTCTCTCGAACCTTGAGTTTGAGGGCTTCGCGGGCCCTACGTACTGTGTGCCTGCACTGATCGGGGCCTTATCCGAACTCGAAGAGGTTGTCTGGTATAACATGAGACCTGTCGAGCGCGAAGAATGGAGGGGTCTTCCTTTCTACAGGAACCCTAACGACTTTGCTTTCAACATTGAAGATTTCACCAGTCGAATCTGGGGCCCTGACCTAATCGTTTTCGAGGGTTTTTATGCGTTTCATCCCAACGCGACCCTCTTGGGCGTGCTGTCTTCGAGTATACCATATGTGATAGAGCCGCACTGCGCCCTCACGAGCGGAGACCAGGGGAAGAAAACCTTTAAGAAACGAATCTGCAACGCCGTTTTCTACAACCGTTTCGCTCAAGGCGCCGCTGCGATCCACTACCTTACCGAGAAGGAACGCGATGAGTCCGGCGAGAAATGGAACCGGAACAGCTTCATCGAGCCGAACGGCATAGAAGTGCCCAAGGAGCGCCCTCATCGGGAGTCGTGGCATGGCGACGTGCCTGAAATTGTGTTCGTTGGCAGAGTGGAGCCCTATCAAAAGGGATTGGACATCCTCCTCGAAGCACTTACTCCGTTGAATGCTCGCGCGGATTCACCGCGCTTCCATCTCTCGATTTACGGCAACTCCGTCAACGGCTTCTCAAATGAGATGGAGAAAAAGCTACAGGCCGCGGGGCTTTCAGACGTTGTTGCCGTTCGCGGCCCTGTATACGGGGATGCGAAGGATGCGGTTCTGCGCGCCGCGGACATCTTTCTCCTCACATCACGCTACGAGGGGATGCCGATGGGTCTGCTCGAGGCGTGCGCCTACGGGTTGCCATGCGTGGTAACCCCGGGTACCAACATGTCTGACGTCATCCTCGCAGAGGGAGCCGGATGGGTCTGCGACCTTTCTCCCGAATCCGTGCGGGAAGCCATCGTCGCCGCCGCCAGCTCTGCTGAGGCCTATGCGGAGATGGCCCTGGCCTCACGTCGCGTTGCGGAGTTGTTTTCGTGGCCCTCGATCGCCAAGTCGATTCGAACCGATTATCTCAAGGTGATTGGGCGCGCATGACGATTTATCTGATGGAAATAGTCGTGATTCTCGTTCTCGGTGTAATCACGGGCGTGTCGCGCGGGGATGCTGAGAGACGATGCTTTATCATCTTGGCCTGCCTGGTCTTGTTCGCGTTCTCCGGCCTGAGAAGCTATGCGGTCGGAGTGGATACGCTCCAGTACTGGAACGCTTACCTGACGGCGTGGATGGCACACTCCTGGTATGAAACCGGGTTCCTGTACCTCCTCCGGGCCTTGAACGTGGTCAGCCCCAATCCGCAGCTCCTTCTTCTCTTCACCAGTGCGGTCATGACCGCCTGCGTCGGGTATGTGGTCTATAAGTCGGACTGCAATCCCGTGCTCGCACTCTTCCTCTATGTGACACTTCTGACGTACGCCTCCTTTATGAACCTCATGCGCCAAGGTATCGCCGCCGCAATCATCATCGCGGCGATACCTTGGCTGGAGTCCGGGAAGAGGATCCGTTTCGCTGCGGCGGTCATTTTCGGCTCCCTGTTTCACTCGACCGCCATCGTCATGCTCGCGCTCATTCCGCTCTCGGCGCTCGCACCGACAAAGAAAGTCATGCTGGGTTATGGCGTCGTCGCGTTGGCTTTGGCCCTTTCCCCTGATGTCGTGTGGAGCTTCGTTGAGAAGAACTTTGACAAGTACTCGACGTATAGCATGTCCTCGTGGTCGGGGGGGAATGCGCTCGCGGCGCCGATCATGACCGCCATGGACGCTTTGCTGATTGTCGTTTCCCATTTGTTTGGGGTGGGGGCTTCGGATGACGACAGGGAGGAGAGGGTTCTTTTTCATGGATCCATGCTCCAGGTCGTCTTCCAGTTCCTCGCTTGCTTCGTGAACATCTTCCAGAGGCTGACGACGTTTACCTCGTTTTTCCTTGTCTTATACGTGGCGCTGCGATTCCGAAAGATCGATACAAAGCTCAAGTTCCTCCTCGTTTACGGCATATGCGCAGTTACGGCCGTGTTTTTTGTAGTAATTATGGTCTACCGGCCGCAATGGCACGGTGTCGTTCCTTTTTCCTTTTTCTGGCAGCTTGTTTAGATTCATGAGGATTGTTAAATGGGACTAGTGTTGAACAATCTCGGGAGGATCGCCAAGCATTCGGTCCATCCGAAGCCCCTCGCGTACCACACGCGAGGGGCTTCGGATGGACCTCCTGAATCTGCGTGGCAAGGGAGCGCTTACCCGGGTTTCGGCCACCACTTAACGTTCCTCGCCCGAGCTCCACGACTTATGACCTGCAACACTTTTGGTCGACATCACCGTGATTATTCCCCGCTATATCAGCGAGCTCGGGCGGGTCATTTCTGTGGGGACGAAACACTCGAGCGGCGTTGCATGGGGAAGGATCTTCGATCGCGAGACGCGGCAAGGCCTAGAGCTTCTCAAAGATGGGTGGTTTGAGGACACTGTGCGGACATAAATGATCGTGCTGAGGTTCAGGGGTCGACCATCGACGAATTGGACTACTCATACCAAAAGCAAGTTGACTCGTTAACCTCGAACAGCCTGTCGAGCAAGAGGTCTATAGACAGGTACTTCACGATCGAAGCCATGCTTGCTTTGCGCCGGACATTGGCCTTTCCTTTTCACCAGAGGATGTATGACCAGACTCTCTATCAGCTCGGTATCTTGTTTGCAAACCTCACGGTCGCGCTCGTTGACGAAGAATCTCGCTGCTTTTTTGCTTTTGCTACCGAGTTGATGAAGGCGAATGGGCCATCCCGAGAATGTTCTTTTGGAAGTCGATAGCGTCCTCTGGCGGCTGGCGTCGCTTTCGCTTTAAGGGCTCAGGCACCCGCTCTTTATTGCCTTGCGCTTTAGCTCGAATAGAAACGAAAACTGAAATTTGTTTGGGTTGATATAGATATTGAAAAGCAGTAACACACTCGCCAAAAACATAATTTGGCAGTACGGATTACAAGTACTTAAGTACGTATTCCCCCTCATCCTCGTGCCGTACCTCACGCGCGTGCTGGGCACGGGTGGCTACGCCGTCTATGCCTACGTGTTGTCGTTCATGGGAATCGTCCAGACGCTCGCTGACTTCGGTTTCATGCTTTCCGGAACAAAGCAAGTCGTCGACCTGAGGGACAACTGCGAGGTCCTTTCACGCCTGCTCGGCTCCATAGAGCTCGCTCGTCTTCTCCTCGCCGCCGGCCTGTGCGCGGTCGTCGTGGTCGTCGCCCAGTTCATCCCACTGCTCTGGGACAATATGGGGTATGTACTGATTGCCTATGTTTCCACCGTGCTCAGGGCCTTGCTACCGGATTTCATGTTTCAAGGTTTTGAGGACATGGAGCCGCTCACCACGCGTTTCTTCGCGGCAAAGGTGATCACGGTCGGCCTGACTCTTCTGGTGGTCCATGGACCGCAGGATCTTCTGCTCGTCGCAGTTGCGGATGCCCTGGGCGGCTTGGTAGCGCTTATCTGGAGCTTCATGACCGTTCGAACCCGCTACGGCGTGCGGGTTTCCTTCGGTGGCTTCCGAAACGCCTTGGCTGAGCTAAAGAGATCTGCCGTGTATTGCGTGTCGAACATCGGCACCACCCTTGTCTCGGGGTTCACCACTTTCGTCGTGGGAATCGTGCTCACCGACCCGACGGAAATCGCGTACTGGTCGCTCGCCCTCACAACCGTGAGCGCGGTTCAAGCGCTCTATTCTCCAATATCCAGCAGTCTGTATCCCCATGTTGTGGCGCATCGGGATCTGGGCGCTGTTAGGAAGATGGCGATTATGGCAGCTCCCGCCCTATTGGTCGGCACCGTTGCGTATTGCCTGCTGTCCCCGCAGGTGTTTTTTCTACTTGGCGGACAGGGCTACGTTGCGGGTTCTTGGGTCATGGTTGCCCTCAGCCCTGTCCTGCCGCTCTCTTTCTATTCGATCTTGATTGGCTGGCCGGTACTCGGCGCTTTGGGTAAGGTCAACGAACTTACCGCCTCGACTGTTGCCTCAGGTGTTATTAACGCTGCTCTGCTCCTCGCGATGGCGCTTCTCGGCCGGTCATCTTTGCTCGCGATCTGCGTAATCCGCTGCATAGCCGAGGTCGCGCTACTTGGAACCAGGGGGTTTTGCGCTGATTGAATGTTTAAGGAAGGGAAAGTTGCATGAGTAACATCACCCCGCTCTCTATCGAAGAGCTACACCAGAAGGAGCTGGAGCTTTCTTGAAGCGTTTGATGCCTTTTGCTCCGAACACGGCCTTCGATACTCACTTACAGCCGGCACTTTGCTTGGCGCTATTCGCCACAAGGGATTCATCCCCTGGGATGACGATATCGACGTCTGTATGCCGCGCCCCGATTACGATCGTCTTGCAACGCTTGCTGGCGAGTTGCCGGCTGGACTCAGGCTCGTTGGCCCCGAGAACAGCCCGTTTGTTTACCCCTGGCGCAAGTTCTGCACCGAAAGTATTAGAGCTCAAGAGCCTATCTATGAAGGGGCCATGGATCAAATGCTCTGGATAGATGTTTTCGTTATGGATGGCGTTTCTTCTGACGAGAGCGAGATTGAGCGCATGCAAGTCCGCATGAACAAGGCCTCGCGTGCAAGCGTTTGGTCGAGCGCCAATCATAATTCGGACTCAATGGGAAAACGCTTCATAAAGAACGCAGCCAAAGCGCTTCTTAATCCGGAGCACGCAAAGACGAAGATGATGGCAATGGCTGAGCGCGTTGCAACCGAGCCTGGTTACGACGCGGCAAGCCGCGTCAGCAGCGTACTCGGACTGGCCAAACACGGGTGGTCGCTTCCCAAGGAAGGCTACGAGGACATGGTCGAGGTTGAGTTCGAGGAGCACATGTTCCCCGCCATGGGCTGCTGGGACGAATACCTGACCAAGTGCTACGGGGATTACATGCAGCTGCCGCCGGAGGACAAAAGACAGACGCACTGCCTGAAGGCATGGTGCGTGAACGAAGACACTAAGGAGAATGCAGATGCTTAACTTCACCGTTGGTCCGGTTATGAGTCCCAGCGAGGTGCTGGAAGTTTCAGCCAAGAGCGCACCCTATTTCCGCACACCAGAGTTCTCTCAGGTAATGCTAGAGAACGAGCGCATTATGTTGGACTTGTTGTCCGCACCCAAGGATTCACGCTGCGTGTTTCTAACGGCTTCTGGCACAGGCGCTATGGAGGCTGCTGTGATGAGTGTCTTAGCGCCCGCTGAGCGAGTTGCAGTGGTCAATGGCGGCAGTTTCGGGCAGAGGTTCGTCGACTTATGCCAACTTCACGGGCACAACGTCAACGAGATTAAGCTTGAGTTCGGGCGTCAGGTCACGCGGAAAAACCTCGAGGATGCGGTGGAATCCGGCTGCGGTGCGTTGCTCGTGAACATGCATGAGACCTCGTCGGGACTATTGTACGACATGAGGCTCCTATCCGAGTTTTGCCGCGAACGCGAGATGCTCTTGATCGTCGACGCAGTGAGCGCGTTCATCGCCGAAGAGATTGACATGGCGGCTCTCGGCGCCGACGTGGTGCTGACGGGTTCGCAAAAGGCGCTAGCTTGCCACCCGGGCATCTCCCTCATGGCTCTCTCGCCGCGCGGACAGGAAAGGGTAGCGGAGAATCCCGAGGTTTGCTCCTACTTGAGCCTAAAGGAAGCCCTGCGCAACGGCGAGCGTGGGCAGACTCCCTGGACGCCTGCTGTCAACACGCTGCTTGAGATCAATGCGCGTTTGAGGTCGATCGAGGCGCGCGGGATCGACGCGGAGCGCGCCGAGATCGCGTCGCGCGCGAAGGCCGTGCGCGACGCCCTGACGAGCACCACACTCGAGATGGTCCCCGAGAACCCCTCCAATGCAGTGACGGCGCTCCGTTGCCCCGCGAGCAACGCGAAGGCAATCATCGAGCGCGCCAAAACCGGGTACGGCATGTGGCTGTGCCCAAACGGAGGCGCGCTGTGCGACGAGGTGTTCCGCATCGGGCACATCGGTGCCATCACAGAGGAGGACAACGACAGGCTTATCGACTGCCTGACCTCGCTATCGGCCGAGGGTCTGTTCTAGGTGGGGGCGCAGATGAAACAGGTAAAGGTCATAGAAGGAGAGGACTTCCGGCGCATGCAGCTATTGGAGCTCGACATGCTCGTGGAGTTCGACCGCGTGTGTCGCGCTCACGGGATTGCGTACACAATCTTCGGCGGGACGCTCCTTGGCGCAGTGCGCCACAAGGGCTATATCCCCTGGGATGATGATGCTGATATTGCAATGCTTCGTGAGGACTACGAGAGGTTCCGTTCTGTCGCCCATGAGATGGACCCGTCCATCTGTTTCTTCCAGGACCATCTGAGCGATCCTGAATACAGGTGGGGTACGGCAAGCTCAGGCGCACCGGAACGAAGTACGTGAGGGTCGGACAGGAGCACTTGAAGTGCAAAACAGGAGTCTTTGTCGACGTGTTCCCCATGGACGACGCGCCTCTTGGTGTGGGCGGCCAAATTCTGCAGGACTTCTGGTGCATGTGCCTGCGCAAGGTCCTATGGTCTGAGGTCGGCAGACTCGACCCCCGCGTGTCGGCTCCGCTCAGGGCCTGGTTCTCGCTATTGTCCAAGATACCCGCAAAGGCGGTTTATGCTCTAGCCGCTCCAATGGAGCGCAAGAGCACGGACAACAGCCCCAACCGCGTGAGGACGCTGCTGTTTCCAGCTACCGGTACCCTCTATCGAGAAAATCCGCTCGAAGAGCGTTACGCGATGCCTAAGGAGTGGTTTAAGGACCTGTCGGAGTACGAGTTCGAAGGGAAACGTTTGATGGGGACACGTGACTTCGACGCGATCCTCACTTACATCTATGGTGACTACATGCAGTTGCCGCCCGAGGACCGCCGAGGGCAGCACTCGCCGGTATCGAGCTACGAGTTTTAAGGAAAACGAACGTGAATGTGAAGAAAGTGGCCTGCTGGGACGAGGGCTTGCGGCGTGTTCTGGAAGGTCAGCGCGTTGAAAACCCCTACGCACTTATCGATGCGCTGACCTACGGGTTCGAGGGCGACAACGTTGCGTGCTGGGAGGTCTTCGACGAAAGCCGACTCGAGGCGGTCGTTTACCGATATTATGACGGACTCCAGGTCGTCTTCTGCGGGCAGGCAGGCCACCGCGCAATCCGGGCCGTCGCGACCCTCGTTGAGAAAATGGACCCCTCCATGGTCCAAACCTCTTACAGTGCAGCGGCAGAGCTCGCCACCGTGCTCGCCGACTACAGTTTGTCTGAGGGGTGGGTTATGCGGGCTGACGGAACTCAGGTACCAGACCCCGCGGCGGTCAGGGCGACCGAGGCCGACTATCCTGAGATCGCCAGGCTCATCTGCGGCGACGAGGAGATTGGCAAGCACTACGATGTCAGCGCGCTCGTGGCTCAGTTGTGCGAGAGAGAGCGGCTTCAGGGCTGCAGGAGCATAGTCATTAGGGATAGCGAAGGAATTGCTGCGCATATGGCGACCTATGCCGAGTCCGACGATGTTGCCGTCTGCGCCGGGCTCAAGGCACGCCCTGGTGCGGAGAAGGGTGTCGGGGCGCGGGTGCTCTCATCGCTGGCCGTCGAAGTGGCCGCGCGCGGCCTCATACCTTTGCTGTACTGCTACATAGAGCCACTGTGGCCTTGGTACGAGGCCCATGGGTGGGAGAAAGCCTTCCACGTCGCGAAGCTCGAGCACTGCGGCAATTACTAAACAAGCCACGAAAGGGAAGGTGAGGCCCATGAGGAAAGTGATCACATATGGAACGTACGACCTTCTGCACCGGGGCCATGTGCGCCTGCTGGAACGCGCCAAGGCGCTCGGCGACTACCTGGTCGTGGGCGTAACCGCCGATGGCTTCGACAAGGTGCGCGGGAAGATTAACGTTTCCCAAACCCTCAACGAGCGCATGCGTTCTGTCCAAGAGCTCGGGATTGCTGACGAAGTAATCGTTGAAGAGTACGAGGGCCAGAAGATTGACGACATCAGACGTATGGGAATTGATGTGTTCACCGTAGGCTCTGACTGGGTTGGTAAGTTCGACTATCTCAGGGAATACTGTGAGGTAGTCTACCTTGATCGTACGCAAGGCGTCTCGAGCACCGAGCTTCGCGCCGAAAGTGGACATCTACGAATGGGGTATGTGGGCAAGCGTGTGCTAGTGGAGAAGTATCTGCGTGAAAGTGCCTTCGTGAATGGCGTTGACCCCACCTGCGCGATGATCGACAGTGATGGAAGCCTCGCAGGCTGTGGCTTAGTCGAACAGGTTAATGATTTCGATGAGATAGTCGGTCGATGCGACGCAATCTACCTTGCATCGCATCCCAATCAGCACTATGGACAGATTAAGCGAGCGCTTGAGGCAGGCAAACATGTTCTATGTGAGAGCCCCATTGCCTCAACGCGTGAGGCGTGCCAGGAACTGCAGGCGCTCGCACGCTCAAAGGGCCTCGTTTTGGCCGACGCGATCAAGACGGCGTATTCAACGGCCTACCATCGACTGCTTCTGCTTGCCAAGAGTGGTCACATTGGACGAGTTCTTTCGGTGCGCGCTGTATGCACCAGCCTTGTTGATCTTGGCAGTGAGGACATCTCGAGCGTTGAGGGCAAGTGGTCGAGCTCCAAAGCCTGGGGTCCAGCAGCGTTGCTGCCCATCTTGCAGCTACTCGGAACTAATTATCAATCAGCCGATTTTGTAAGGGCCGACCTTGAAGGTCACGCTGGCTTTGACGCGTTTGGTGAGATCCGACTGGCATTCGAGGATGGCTACGGCGAGGCGGTTTTCGGCAAGGCGGCTAAATCTGAGGGGTCGCTTGTGGTTTTACCGGCACGGATGGCTACATTTACGTACCCGCTCCCTGGTGGAAAACAGACTACTTCGAGGTACGCAAAGAGGATCCTTCTCAAAACAAGCGGTATTTCTTCCAGCTTGACGGCGAGGGAATTCGCAACGAGCTCGTCGAGTTCGCGCGAGCAGCTGAGCGTGGAGGCAAATGCGGTCTTTACATCGATGATAGTGTATCCGCCGCCATAGCTGGCCTGCTGGGTCAATTCGGCGCAAGTAAAGACCACATCGAACTGTCGCCTATCAAGCTCGGGAGCGACACCTGTGGTGAGGGCGTAGCGAGATAGCCGCGCTTAGATATACACTCGACACATTATTCATGCCGTAATCTGAAGCATGGGGGAGTGGTGACCATCATTCTTCTGGGTGATAGCGGTCTGTATCTCGATTGCATGCTTATCTTTCATTGATTTAATAACAACGCAAGCAGCGGCTTGCGAATAACGGAAGTCGAAATTTAGCTACTTTCACATAAACTCTTTCTATGTGTTTTGACTTACGTTGGTTCAAAAATTGACTAAGCCAACTTTTGAACCAACGTAAACCTCCGTAGGCACTTGAATGTGTCTTCGCTATTTGGTACTTGGCTAAACAAAACAAATGAAGGACCCTTTGCTAGGGTCATCATCACCACAAAATTTGATTTAGAGTCAGGCTCACATTAGTTATGTCTATGTGGGCCTGATTTTTAAGCAAGTGCCTGCAAGTCCCTATATGTGGCAGTCATGCAAATAAGAATCTGTATCATTTATTTGCATTTCTAACGGTTTAGATATCGTGTGACGCTGCGCCTGCCCTAAGCTGCGGTAGGTCGCGTGGGCTATCAGGATATGGCGCAACACTCTTGCGGTCGAGTCTCATTTGTCCCGGACCTGGTTGACCCGGAAGAGCTAGACGTACCTGTCGTGAAACACTTAGGGTTTCCGCTGTGAACCCCGTGAAACGCCACGGTCAATGCTTGAGCCGGGAGTACAGGTCGTTCACCATCTCCAACCGCTCCAGGTAAACCGGATCGTTGTCGTCAGCCCTGCGCGCTTCGCTCTCGAGCCCACCGTCCCTGACCAGCACGCCGCGGGCCCGCTCGAAGTCGTGAATGAGCAGCGACCCGGTTGCAATCTTGCCGCCCATGGGCTTTCTGACGCGCACCGTGATGGGCTTCCCTTAGTCGCAGACGATCGCGACGGGGTTCTTGTGGATTGCGACGGCAACGCAGATGCGGAGCTTCTGGCGAAATAGGCCGCCTTTACGGGCCTGCCCTTAGCCCTAGGAGAGATCGGTGCTGTTGATGTAGGTCTCGTCAACCCAGACGGTGGGTGTGGCACGATCCAGTCCAGGTAGCCGAATACCGTAGCGAAGACGCGGTGCCGCTACTTGAAGGCCGTCTTGTGGGTGACGCCGCACTGTTGCTCGCGCACTCGACGGGGACGTTGTGGCGCATAAGCTTGATGAAGGAAAACCGACGAGAAGCAGCTTGCGGCAGCGCTCGAGGACGGTGCCCCTGGGGAAGGTAAACCTTCTGCCGGGCAACAACAGCGCCACCTTGGGACGGCGGCGGCGGAGTCGTCCCTCCAGGTGTCGCAAGCGCCGCGCCTAGGGCATTTCTGGTCCGGTCGTCGCACAGCGAGAATAGGGCGAGCAGGGCCTCGGTCTGGGGCTGAGACCCCGGTCCGGCTGGGATAGAATGTCGCTGTGGGCCATCGTCTTTCCTTTCGTTGAATATCTAGGCACTGACGATTCTAGGCGACTGGCCCCCCTTGCTTCTTACACCACGACTGTGCGCGCTACCGGAAGAACGTGGTGCGGAAACGAATATCCCTTTCTGCACAATCCCACTATCCATTGGTTATCGGAGGAGTTAGAAAACTACGGCTCCTTTTACTATTCCGGGGATTGCGCCAACCCTATTTGGAACTGTTATGACCAAGCCCTGGTGAGCCCAGAATTGATGAACTCCATTAATTCCTATAACTATCTAAAGAGGATAGGGGTTAGGGGCTTGATTGCAAAAGTTCGTCCCAACAGCAAAATAAGCGACCATTTGTCGCTATTAGTTGATATCGATTTGAGTTAGGTGGGTTATTTATGTCTCCCAGTGAAAATCCGTAGTTAAATGTGCTTTCTCAACCTCAACACAGATCAACAGAAGAAATCGTTCCATATTTCAATGAACAGGCCAAAATGCTGTCTGTGGCGTCTGGAGACAAAATCAAAGGGTTGTTTTCAAGGACTGCCGATGTAAACAGGATTCTCGACCCAGCTCTTGATTTGGCTGAAAGCGCATCCACGGTAGTTTCAGGAGTTATCTCGAGAAACGCAGCCCTTTGTGCCCCAAAATCCAATCTCAAAGATGCTGACGATCTGTACAGGAAAAATGACTAGTGCTTTGAGATTCGTTCGGATAGATATCGATTCAGGGTATTCACTATCGAATTTGGTCCATCGTATCCTGCCGTTATGGCTGTCAACCGAGGCATATGCGGCGATCTTGTAAAGATCTACGACCGTTATTAGTGGTACCGTCAAGATTCTTTCGCAAATTGATTTAGCCGTCCTCGGCCCCGTCCTGTTCTAGCCCTCCGCCCTTCCCCTCAGCTCGTCCATCTCCTCCAGCTTCGACATATCCAAGTACCTCCTCTT
>ENA-OQKC01000636-OQKC01000636.1-human-gut-metagenome-genome-assembly--contig:-NODE-636-length-14461-cov-2.729734_pt1 | contig 14461 bp, 11 predicted proteins | sample MGYA00242774_ERZ504790 | MGnify/ENA primary metagenome ERZ504790 (study PRJEB26092, sample SAMD00036419) | human gut metagenome | host: Homo sapiens | study: EMG produced TPA metagenomics assembly of...
ATGGAGCCCACCAGATACCAAGTGACGCGCAGGCCGTTCCAGCCCGGGTTGGTGGCCCAGTAGTAGGCCCAGCAGCCCACGCCGGCGAGCGCACCGGACAGGATGGTGGTGCCGATGTTCCACTTCTTCCAAGCGAAGACGGCGAAGGCAATTTCGGCACCCAGACCCTGGATGATGCCGACGATCAGCGAGCCGCCGACGCCCCACTGGTTGCCCAGCGTAAGCTCAAGGAAGGCGGCGAGGGTTTCGGCAAACAGTGCGGCACCGGGCTTGCGCACAATGATTGCAGCGAGCGGGCCAGCGAACAGCCAGAATCCGTTGAGCAGACCCTCGAAACCGGGGGTCACGCCTTCAAACAGGGCCAGCGGGGCGGAGCAGACAATGTCCCAGCCCCAGAAAATGACGCCGGATGCGACGGCGATGATTGCGGCGACGACGATATCGACGACGCGCCACTTGTAATTGGCTTTGGCCACAGCTTCAGTCATGAATGTGCCTTTCTTCTGCTCGCACGCAGGCCGAACATACGTGGATATATGTACGCACATGATGCATATGTTCGTGGCCACGCGCGGGTTGGTTCAGGCACGGGTAGGTAAGAGCGACATTTCCGTGCGCCGGCATTATCCGGTCACGTTCCATCGGTCGAGACTATGAGTCTCCTCTCAGCCGCCCAACGGCAGCTCCCGTGTCAACTCCCGACTATAAAGCAAGCCGCCGTCAAAGGCAATAGCCACATCTGTGACCTACCTGACGGCGGCTCACTACCATTACCGATGCGGTTCGGCTACTTGCCGAGCTTGTCCAGCAGCAAAGCCTCGGTGATCACGTTGTTCTTGAGGCCGGGCAGGGAGATGGACTCATTGGGGCTGTGGGCGTTGGCCTTCGGGTCTTCGGGACCGGTGACCAGCACCTGAGCGTTGGGGAAAATGCGCTGCAGTTCGGGGATGAACGGAATGGAGCCGCCTTCGCCCTTGTTGATGGGCTCAACGCCGAAGGCCTCGGTCATGGCTTCCAGCGCGTCCTTGGTGGCCACGGCGGTCGGGTCCATGGCCCAGCCCATGCCGTTTTCGCCGCGTTCGACAGTGACCTTGGCACCGAACGGCGCGTGGGATTCGAGGAATGCAGCCAGTGCTTCCTGCGCTTCTTCAGGGCGCTGGGTGGGCGCGGTGCGCAGCGACAGACGGAAGCGGGTCTCCGGGGCGATCACGTTGAAGGATCCCTCGACCGGGTGGCGTCGAAGCCGATCACGGTCACGGACGGCTTGGTCCACAGGCGTGAGGCCAGCGAACCCGGTGCCGGCGAACTCGTAACCGGCCACCACGCCAGAATCCTCGCGCACGGTGGTTTCGTCAAGGTCGTGCTGCAAACCGCCGATCGGCTCTTCCGCGGTCACGCCGGGTACGGCCAGATCGCCGTTCTCGTCATACATGGAAGCGATGAGCATGGCGGCCAACGTATTGGAGTCGAGAATCGGGCCGCCGTACTGGCCGGAGTGCACCGGATGCTCAAGGCCCTGCACGGTCACATCCACACAGGTGTTGCCGCGCAGCGAGGTGGTCAAAGAAGGAATGTCCGCCGACCAGTTGCCGGAATCGGCCACGATAATCACGTCAGCGGCGAATTCGTCGCGGTGAGCCTCGATGAAGGGAATGAAGCTTGGCGAGCCCATCTCCTCTTCGCCTTCGATGAACACTTTGATATTGACGTTGAGGTCGTCGCCCAAAGCCTTCAGCGCACCGGAGTGGATGGCGATGCCGCCGCCGTCATCGGCGGAGCCACGGCCGTAAAGACGGCCGTCGATTTCGGTGGCCACGAACGGGTCGGTGTTCCACTCGGCCGGGTCCGGAACAGGCTGCACGTCGTGATGGGCGTAGAGCAGCACGGTGGGGCGTCCGGAGAAACGATATGCGAGCCGATGACCTCCCATGCGCCCGGAGTGCCGTCGGCATTGGAAGCCTGGACCACCTTGGCATCCACACCCACGAGGCGCAGTTCGTCTGCCACGAATTCAGCGGAGCGCTTCATATGTTCGGCGGTGATGCCCTTGGCGGAAATCGACTGCAGCGCAACCTTTTCGGCCAGCACCTTGACGATGCGGTTCCAATCGGTTTCGACGCGCGAACGAATCTCGTCAGCGGTGAGCGTTGCCATGATGGTCCTCCTTTATATGTGTGTAAGCGGCGTCATTGCAATGGCTGCGCCAGTATACAAGTGTCTGAACGTCACCGTAACCTCAAAGCATGACATGGAATCCGTTTAGGAAAAAAGAGAGGCCCAAGTTCCCGTTGAGCAGGCCCCGAAGAACGACCGCCGATCCTTCTGAGAAAAAAGGCCGTCCTACCCCGAAGATGAAGCAGGCTCAGGCCGCCGGTATCCGTCCGCTGGTTCCGGTGGACCGCAAGGCCAGCGCCAAGGCCGCCAAAGCCCGTCTGCGTGAGAAGGAGAACGCCGAGTACGAGGCGATGCAGAAGGGCGATATCAACCACATGCCCAAGGCGGAACGCCTGCCTTGGCGTATCTACATCCGTGATTATGTGGATGCCCGTTTCAACCTTGGCGAATGGTTCATCCCGGTGGCCTTCGCGATTCTGATCGTCTCCATGTTCGTCACTTCTTTGATGCAGAACCAGTGGGCTTCCATCATCATGATGGCGCTTATGTACGGTTACCTGATTGCCGTGATCATCGACGTATGGCTGATGTGGCGCAAGCTCAAGGCCAAGCTCATCGCCAAGTACGGCGAACAGTCCGTGTCCAAGGGCTCCCGCTCCTTCTCCTACGCTTGGAGCCGTTCGATTCAGATGCGTCGTTGGAGGCTTCCCAAGCCGCGTTACCCGAAGCGCGGTCACTGGCCGGCAGACTGATGTCCATATATACTCTGGCTCCCCTCGTTGAGGGGCTGAGCCGTAAAGAAAACAGTCCAGTGGACTGTTTTTAGGCGAAGTGGCGGCGATAGCCACATATGGCTCCCTAGCATGGGAGCCATACTTATATGCACCAAGGAGGCAATCATGAGCGAACAGTTTGATCTGGTCATCATCGGGGCCGGCCCCGGCGGCTATTCCACGGCCTTGCGCGCCGCCGAACTCGGCATGAAAGTGGCACTCGTCGAGCGTGACGCCACCGTAGGCGGCACATGTCTCAACCGTGGCTGCATCCCCTCCAAGGCGCTCATCACCGCCACCCACACCATCGACACCGTGCACCGTGCGGCCGAGCTCGGCGTCAACGCCTCGGTGAATGGCATCGACTTCGGCACGCTGCGCGACTATCGCCTGCGCGTGGTCAAGACGATGGTGGGAGGACTGGCCGGACTGCTTGCCCATCGCGGCATCACCGTGTTCCGAGCCAATGCCGCGTTCCATGCGGATGAGACCGCTCCAGCAACTTCCAACCACATCGTCCACCTCGTCCCTTCCCCCGACCAAAGCGACATCCTCACCTATCACAAGGCCGATGTCCCCGAGCCCAGCGGCCCCACGATGGACCTCACGGCCACGAACATCGTCATCGCCACCGGTGCCAAGCCACGCCCATTGCCCGGCAACCCGTTCGCCGGCGCCCTCATCGACTCCACACAGGCGCTGGAAGTCAACGAATTTCCCTCGTCGGCGGTGATTATCGGCGCCGGGGCCATCGCCCTTGAATTCGCCTCGATGTGGAACGCCGCCGGTTCGAAGGTGACCTTGCTGATTCGCAAGGACCGTGTGCTCTCAGCCTGGGACCGGAGAGCCGGCACCACGCTGACCCGTGAGCTCAAACGTCATGGCGTGAACATCATCACCCGCGCCAGCGTCACCCATGTGGACACCGGCGCGAACCTTGGTGCCACCGTGCACTACACGCGCGAAGGCCAGGACGGCGAACAAAGCGTCTGGGGCGAAATCGCCCTTGTCGCCATCGGGCGTGACCCGATCACCGACCCAGCATGGGGCGTGACGATTGACGACCACGGACATGTCGCCACGGATGCGTACGGTCGCACCGACAAACCGGGCGTATGGGCGGTGGGCGATGTGACGGCCGGTCACGCGCTGGCGCATCGTGCTTTTGAGCAAGGCATCGTCATCGCGGAGACCATCGCCGGACTCAATCCCAAGCCGGTGGACGAAGCCACCGTGCCGCAAATCGTGTTCTCCTTCCCCGAAGCGGCGTCGGTCGGGCTCACCGTCGAACAGGCGCAGGCGAGAGAGGATCTCATTGAAATCAAGGAGACCAACTATCCGATGCTGGCGAACGCGCGCATGCTGATGAGCGGCACGGCCGGTTCACTGACCATCGTCTCCGGCTGCGACGCGGCCAACCCGGACACCCCGCGCGTGCTCGGCGTGCACATGGTCTCCCAGATGGCCTCCGACATCATCGCCGAAGCCGAACAGCTGGTCGGCAACCATGTGCCGCTCGCCGACGCAGCCCGCCTCGTTCACCCGCATCCCACGTTCAGTGAAACGCTCGGCGAGGCGCTGCTCAAGGCCGACGGACGGCCGTTACACACACGCTGAGACCAACCAGCACAACAAGTTCGGACCAGCGCACCTGATAAGATGCTGTCTAGTGTGTTTCGTCTCAACAAACGGAAGAAGTGATGGCGAAAAGGACGCGAAGCCGAAGAAGCAGAGCACAACTCAAGCAGATCATCCAGATCTACAAGTACACGGCTAAGGAAGACAAGGCCCTGCCGTGGCTTGAGGCCGGTGCTTTCCTGCTGCCTGTAGTCGTGATGATCATCATCGGTCTGATTGCCAAGTGGACCTGGCTGACCTGGATCTTCACCATGATCACCGCCATCATGCTCGGCATGCTACTGGCCACCATGATGCTCACCCGCCGCGCGGATGCAGTCGGCTACAAGCAGATTGACGGCAAGCCTGGTGCCGCCATCGGCGTGCTGAGCAACATGCAGAAAGCCGGCTTTAACTTCCCGCAGGAACCGGTGTGGATCGACCCGAAGACCAAGGATGCCATCTGGCGCGGCACTTCGATGAACGGCATCTACCTGATCGGCGAAGGCGAATACGGTCGCATCATGAAGGCGATGGATCGTCAGGAACACGATATCAAGGGCGTCACCGCCGGCTCCTCCATTCCGGTGTACCGCATCTCCGTGGGCCACGGCCCCAAGCAGGTGCCACTGGACAAGCTGCGTAGCACGGTGATCAAGTCCAAGAGCTATGAGCCCACGGACCACAAGAACGCACTGATCGCCAAAATTCATCCGCGCCGTCGCTTCCTGCTGACCAAGGCCGAGATGGAAACGCTGAACGATCGTCTTCGCACGCTGCAGGCCAAGAAGGGCTATGCCATCCCCAAGGGCATGGATCCGAACCGCCCGCAGAAGATCTCCCGCCGCGCGATGCGCGGTCGCTGATCGGCAGCACACAACCAAATCGCACAGAAGCCCCGGAATCCGTTCAATCGGTTCCGGGGCTTCGTCATATGTCTCATAATCGCGTCCACTTACATCCACCTACGTCACCTGTCAATACCCACTGTCCACGTTGCGGACATCTCTACCTACTCCCCCGATAGCCTCCGTTTCCATTCTGTAATGATGTTTCGTTGAAATAACGCGCCTGCGCGATTGTCGACCACAGTCACGAAACATTCTCGTAACCCAAGTTTCGAGCCGGCGAAACGCGCTATTTTACGATATATACCGTTATATCTCATACGAAAGGAGCGGTCCCGTGACCGAACTCAAGTCCAAGGAAGACGTCGAGGCCCTTATCAACAAGGAAGGCATCGAGTATGTCTCCGTCCGTTTCACCGATCTTATCGGCGTTCAGCAGCACTTCACCGTGCCGGCTAGCGAATTCCTGAAGGACGCTTTCACCGACGGCATGCCGTTCGATGGTTCCTCCGTTCAGGGCTTCCAGGCCATCAACGAGTCCGACATGAAGCTGGTCCCGGACGTTGAGACCTCTTTCGTTGACCCGTTCCGCAAGCACAAGACCCTTGACGTGGCCTTCTCCATCGTCGACCCGCTGACCGACGAGCCGTACTCCCGCGACCCGCGTCAGGTCGCCGGCAAGGCCGAGGCCTACCTGAAGTCCACCGGCATTGCCGACACCGCATCCTTCGCTCCTGAGGCCGAGTTCTTCATCTTCGACAAGGTGCGTTTCGAGAACTCCATGCAGCGCTCCTTCTACGAGGTCGACTCCATCGAAGCTCCGTGGAACTCCGGCGTTGACGTTGAGGAAGACGGCACCCCGAACATCGGTTTCAAGAATCGCGTCAAGAAGGGCTACTTCCCGGTTCCGCCGATTGACCACACCCAGGATCTGCGCGACGATATGGTCGCCAACCTGCAGAAGGTCGGCCTGATCCTCGAGCGTTCCCACCACGAGGTCGCCGGCGCTGGCCAGCAGGAGATCAACTACCGCTTCAACACCCTGCAGCACGCAGGCGATGACCTGATGAAGTACAAGTACGTCGTCCACGAGACCGCCGCTCTGGCCGGCAAGGCTGCGACCTTCATGCCGAAGCCGATCGCCGACGACAACGGCACTGGCATGCACTGCCACCAGTCCCTGTGGAAGGACGGCAAGCCGCTGTTCTACGACGAGAAGGGCTACGCTGGTCTGTCCGATCTGGCTCGCTGGTACATCGGCGGTCTGATCAAGCACTCCTCCTCCGTGCTGGCCTTCACCAACCCATCCCTGAACTCCTACCACCGTCTGGTCCCGGGCTTCGAGGCTCCGGTCAACCTGGTGTACTCCGCTCGTAACCGTTCTGCCGCCATCCGTATTCCGCTGGCCGGCACCTCCCCGGCTGCCAAGCGCATCGAGTTCCGCGCTCCGGATCCGTCCTGCAACCCGTTCCTGGCCTTCTCCGCTCAGCTGATGGCTGGCCTGGACGGCATCCTGAACCACATCGAGCCGCCGGAGCCGGTCGACAAGGACCTCTACGAGCTGCCGCCGGAAGAGCACGCTGGCATCAAGCAGGTGCCAAGCTCCCTGGCCGAGGCTATGGACGCCCTGGAAGAGGACCACGACTTCCTCACCGCCGGCGACGTGTTCACCGACGACCTGATCGAGACCTGGATTGGCCTCAAGCGCGACGAGATCGACCAGGCTCGCCTGTCTCCGACCCCGCTCGAGTACGAGCTCTACTTCCACATCTGAGTTTGAGAGCTTAGCAACGTTGGAGTTCCGCCATTGCTCTTCTCTTGTGGGAGTCTAATGGGAGTCATTCAGCGTAACTAGAAAGAACCTCGTGAAATTCGTTTCACGAGGTTCTTTTTTGTATGTTGCGTTGTGTGTTATGCGATGTGTGTTGCTCCTGGAATATTCCAGGGGCGGGCCGCTACTTAGTCTCCCAACGCTCCTTGAGTACATAGGCGGCGGCTTTGGGCTGACGGTCGCGAGTGAAGACGTCCTTCTTGTTGCCGTCGACGCGCATGATACCTTCACCGGTTTGGAAGTCGCAGAGGTTCCATACCTGCTCGCCCACCACTGCCTCGAACATGTCGAACACTTCGTGCTGCATGGTGAGGTACTCGCATTGGTACTCTTCACTCCATTGCATGCTCGGCAGCTTGTGCACACCGGCATCGGTGTCCGCACCGTATTCGGTGAACAGAAACGGCTTGTTGGGTTCGGTGTTCATCCATTGGTTCATCTCGTTGATGAAGGCCTTCTTGGCTCCGATGAGCTGATACCCATCTTGCACATACCAGCCGTAATACCGGTTCAGGCAGATGACATCCGCGAACTGATGGCACTTGTCTTTGCCTCCGGCGGCCATCAGCAGATTGGTGTAGGTCAGCGGGCGATGCTGCGAATCGAGCGTGCGCGCGTAATCGAATATCTCCTTGAAATACGGCACGGCCGCCTCGGATTGGAGTCGTTGGCGGCGTCGATGAAATTCCAAGCGCCGGAGGCCCCCGGCATTCTTTTCGTCGAAGGGGACAATTCAGAACACAACTGCCGACACAATCGTCAGGGAGGCCAGCGAGAACAGCGTGCTTACGAGCACGAAGCCGACCGCATACTCGGGCATGTTGTTCTTGCGACCGGTGAACATGGCAATGGTGGTCATGGTCGGCAGTCCGGCGATGACCGTAATCATCAGCACCATGTCATGGGTGATCGGCAGTTGCGGCAATGCGCCGGTCAGCGCGGTCAGTAGCGCGTAGAAGGCGAGCGGGAATGCGATCATCTTGGCGACTAGGCCAGCATAGAGTTCGTAGCGTTTGAGGACGCCCCACCACTTGGTCAGCGCGAACAGGCCGCCCAAGTAGATTAGCGACATCGGCGTGGCCATATTGCCGATGGTGTGCAGCGGCTTCAGGATGATGTCCGGCACCTTGACGCCGAGCAGAATCAGAATCAGGGCGAGCATCACGCCGACGAAGGCGGGATTGACGAATCGTTTAAGCAGGCCGAGGACGCGGGTGCCTGGCGAGGGGCGGACGACGGCCGGAGAACCACCGTTTGCGGCATTGCTCGCCGAACCAGCATTGCCCACCGAACCGGCGCCGTTCACCGAACCGTTCACGACCGCACCTCGCGCGCCAATCGCGTTGCCGCCAGTCGTTTCGTCGACCGGCTCGCACAGCCATACGCCGTACGTCCAGAGCAGCGTCTGGTCGATGATCGACATCAGCGCCACGTAAATCGCGCCGTTCTGCGGCCAAAGTGCCATAATCAACGGAATGCCGATGAATCCGGCGTTGCCGAAAATAAGCGACGCCTGAAATACATGGCTACGCGAACCTTTGAGCCGCAACAGTTCGGCGACCAGCCAGAACACCAGGATGAGCAGCGCGTACATCACGGCGGTCAGCAGCATCACGCCCCAGTTAGAGGCAAGCTGCGCGCGGTCCGCGCCGTCGACGGCGTTCGAGAACACGAGCACGGGGATGAGCACGTTGAGCAGCAACGAGCACATGCCGTCCAAACGCCGTCTGACCGTAGAATCGAAAGCCTACACACATCCATAACCCGACCATCAGCATGATCAGAAATCCGACTAACTGGCCAATCATGACGCCGAACTGCCCCATGCACACTCCTCTCGCTCGCGTTACCCGTGCTTTTCTGTCACTGGTTCATATAGGCAGCCATCTGGACAGGCTCGGCGGCACACGCATCAGTATGTTCGATACCATCACATGCCAATCCACTTCTCGTTCAACCGTTCCCCGTGCTAATGCGCCGCCGGCCACCCCGTGTTAGCCGGTGCTGCGCGAGCACCATTACACGTATTGCATTCCGGTGATCAGCGGGCGCAACGTGTGGGTCGGCGCGAACGTGTCGATTCTGCCGGGTAGTGACCATCGGCGACAATTGCGTGATTGGCGCCGGTTCGGTCGTGACACATTCCATCCCCGCAACTCCGTCACCTACGGCGCGCCCTGCGAGGTCGTGCGTGAAATCGGCGACAAGGACCGCGAGTATTTCTACAAAAATCGCAAGCTCGACGTGTGGGAGTGAGCTTTCGCGCTACTGCTCTTTGAGCTTAAAACGCTCACTGAATTGGCGGTCGCGCCAGTAGTAGACGTCGTCGCGTTCGTTGATTTCGCGAATTACCTTGCACGGGCTGCCATAGGCGACCGTGTTGGCGGGGATGTCCTTGGTGACCAGCGAGTTGGCGCCAATGACCGCGTTGTCCCCGATGGTGACCCCGGGCAGCACGGTGACATTCGCGCCGATCCAGACGTTCTCGCCGATGTGGACGGGCAACGAATACTGGGCACCCTGATAGCGCAGGTCCGGACGCACGGGATGGCCGGTGGCTACAAGCGTGACGTTGGGGCCGATCATGGTGTGGGATCCGATGAAGATCTCACCATCGTCCACCAGCGTCAGGTTGAAGTTGGCGTAACAGCGCTCGCCCCAATAAGTATTGCAGCCCCAGTTCGCATACACCGGGCATTCGAGGTACAGACCCTCCCCCGCCGCGCCGAAGAACGCCTGCATGAGTTCGGTACGGCGCTTCGGGTTGGTCAGCGGCGTGGCGTTGAGTTCGAGCTGGAGATCACGCTGGGCGGCCTGCAGATCAAAAAAGCCGTCCACATCATCCGGCAGGTAGACCTCGCCAGAGAACATAAGCGCCATTTTCTCGCGCGTCGCATCATCGATAATCGGCTTGGCGATCGGCTTGTCTTCGGTCATCATTGGCTCCTGTTCGGCGTTTTGGCGATTGTGTCGGTCGAACTATTCTGTCACAGACTCGTTTTCGACACCCAGCATCGAGCGCAGCCAGTCAAGGATTCAGATGTGCGATTGGCACCGTGCGGGCCTCACACTTTTCTTATTGAGAACGATTCGCCGTGCAGTCAAGCCCTCCATCCACCCAAAAAGGACTCGCTTTTGGCCGCGTCGTCGCGGTAGGCCTTGCCGAACTCGTCAATAAGCCCATGGAATTCCTGCAAATCCTTGACGCTGAGGCTCGCATCCAGCACCACGGGCGAATAGGCCTTGTGGAATGCCAGATAGCCGGTTGGCACATCAAATCCAAGGAAGGCGAATAGTCGGCGAGCATAAGTATCGGCCACGAATGTGCGGCGCGAAAACACATATAGCATCAGGTCGTCGGCCGTTTCGCCCCCGATACCGAATAATCCGAGCAATTCGGTCCGCAATTCGGCGTCGGGAATATCTGCCGCGCCCTCAGGCGAGGCTCCGCAACGCTCCACATACCATCGGCTCAGTGACTGTACCGTCTTGGATTTGTTGACATAAAAGCCGGACGGGCGAATAAGTTCCTGCAGATGCGCTGGCCCCATAATCGCCAGCTTATGGGGTTCGAGCACACCCTCCGCGTTCAACGCCGCAAGCGAACGATTCACATTGCCCCACGCCGTATTCTGCGTCAGCACCGCGCCCACCATAATCTCGAATGTGGTTTCAGCCGGCCACCATCCGGTCGGGCCAAGGGCGGCAGCCATGGTGCGGTACAGCGATTCGATATACGCGGGAGAAGGAACGCCCGGCACCCGCTTTGCACTTCGATTATTCATAGTTGCCATCTACCATTCACCGCAATTCATGCAGGATTCGCCGCATGAACGGGATAGTGACTAGGAATGTCAGCACGTCGGACACCGATTGCGCCATTTCCACGCCGAGCACGCCGAACATCATCGGCAGAATCAGTACGATCGGTGCCAAAAACAGACCTTGTCGGCACAGGGCCAGGAATGAGGCGATGCCGGTGCGGCCCATGGTCTGGGTCATCATATTGCCCATCATGTTGAAGCCGTTGAGAATCACCGTGCAGCATTGGATGTGCAGCGCGGCCACGCCCACCGCCACCACGGCCGGGTCGGAGCGGAAGATCTCGACCAGTTGCGGTGCGAACACCCACAGCAACACCGCCAACACCACGAGCACGCAGGTGGCGAGCCGCACGCAGAACCAGTACCCTTCTTTGACGCGCGCGAACAGGCCGGCACCGTAGTTGTAGCCGCACACCGGTTGGAAACCTTGGCCGAGGCCGACGATCACCGAGTTGGCGCCCAACATAATGCGCATCACAATGGCCATGCCGGCGATGGCCGCATCGCCGAACGGATTGGCGGCAATGTTCACGCAGGTCACGGAAATCGAACCGGCGCCTTGGCGGATCAGCGAGGGCAGGCCACCGCCGGCCACTTCGCGCATGAGCAGCACATCCGGCCTGCAATTGCGCAGGGACAGTTTCATCACGCCGAATTTGCGGCTCATTGTGGTCAGAATCGTGAAGCTCACCGTCTGGCAGATGGCGGTGGCCAGGCCGGCACCAAAAATTCCGAGGTGCAGCACGAAGATAAACAACGGCGCGAGCAGGAAATTCAGCAATGCGCCCGAAACCAGCCCGATCATGCCGAACGTCGATTGCCCTTGGTATCGCAGCAGTCCGTTGAGTGCGAACGAACCGCATACACAGGGTGCGGCGACCAACAACGGCGTCAGGTATTGCACGGCGTATGGGGCGATTGTCGAGGTCGATCCCAGCATGACGACCAGCGGCCGCAGGGTCAGCAATCCGATTGTGGCAATCACCAAACCAGAGAGCACCGCACCCGCGAAGCCCACGGCCAGTAGTCGGGAGGCGCGCTCATTGTTCTGTTTGCCGAGTTCGCGGCTCATCGAGTTGCCCGCGCCGTTGCCAAAGAAGAAGCCGAGCGCCTGCATCACGGTCATGATGGAGAACGCGATGCCGATGGCACCGGACTGCGCGGTGCCGAGCTGACCAATAAAGAACGTGTCCGTGAGATTGTAGGCGGTGGTCACCAAGTTGGAGATGACGGCCGGCAAACACAGTTTGAGAATCAGCGGCTTGACCGGCTGCCCGGTCATCTGCCGATATTTCGCGTCCGCGCTTGCGCGTCTAATGCCATGAATCTGCACCATGGACGGCTATCCTACTCGCGCAGGGTCCTATGCAAAGGCGCGTTACCGCCATACGAGTCAGCGCAGATACCGCCCGGTGATGCTGTTCCGGATTGGCCGCGATTTGTTCCCGGCGTTCCCGGTGGCGACGATGCGTCCGCCGCTTTCGCCACCGCCCGGACCCATGTCGATGATCCAGTCCGCATTGGCGATCACGTCAAGGTCATGTTCGATGACCACGACTGTTGCGCCGCTCGCCACGAGCCGGTCGAACACGCCCAGCAGCACGCGCACGTCGAACGGGTGCAGACCGATGGTCGGCTCATCGAACACGAATACCGCGTCCGATTGGGCCTTGCCCATTTCACTGGCGAGTTTCAGCCGCTGGGCTTCGCCGCCCGAAAGCGCCGGCGTCGGTTCGCCGAGCGTCAAGTAGCCGAGGCCCAAGTCGTGCAGGGTGGTCAGACGTGCGTGAACCTTCTTGAGGTCGCCGGTCACGGACAGCGCCTGGTCCACGCTCATTGCCATGAGTTGAGGCAGGCTCAGGGAAATGTTGCCGCCACCCTGATCCGTCGCCTCACTCAATTTTTCCTTGGCAGCTTTGCGTTTATCCGGGACCTTCATCTTCGCCGCTTTGCCCTTAGCCGCTTTAACCGCACGCCGAATCGCGTCGGCTTCGGACGCATAGCGGGAGCCTCCACAATCCGGGCATTCGATGGTCACGTCCGGCAGGAACTGCACATCGAGCGAGATTGAACCGGTGCCGTCGCATGTGGGGCAACGCAGTCGGCCGGTGTTGTATGAGAAATCGCCAGCCTTCCAGCCGCCCGCCTTGGCGCCGTCCGTGCGGGCGAAGGCGCGGCGCAATTCGTCGTGAATATCGGCATAGGTGGCCACGGTGGAGCGTACGTTTGCGCCAATCGGCGTGGCGTCGATGAGATTCGCACGATGGATGCCCTCGGCCTCAAGTTCACGCACATGTTCCGGCAACCGCTCCCCCGCCGCCTGCGCTTTGAGCGCGGGAATCAGCGATTCGAGCACCATCGTGGTTTTACCGGAGCCGGAGACGCCTGTCACCGCCACGAGCCGGCCGCGCGGAATATCAACGTCCAGCGGCTTGACCGTATGCAACTGGCTGGTTGTCATGCGGATGCGGCCAAGGTCGAACACCTGCGGTTCCGCCACGCGCTCACGGATGCGCGCGCTCACATTATCGGCCAAGAACGGCGCAATACGACTACTTGGATTCGCCGCCACCTCGCCGACCGTCCCTTGCGCGATCACATGCCCTCCTTCGGCGCCGGCAACCGGTCCCATTTCGATAAGATGGTCGGCGGCCTTGAGCACGCGCACGTCATGGTCCACGACCACCACGGAATTGCCGTCCGCCACCAAGTCATGCATCACGCCGAGCAGCCCATCCACGTTCAGGGGTGCAGGCCAATGGACGGCTCGTCGAGCACATACAGCACGCCGGTGGTGCGGTTGCGCACGGCACGGGCGAGCTGCACACGCTGGCGTTCACCGGTTGAAAGCGTGGCACCGGCGCGGTCAAGCGCCAGATAGCCGAGGCCCAGATCCAACAGTCGGCGGGCCACGTCCAGGAATGATTCGCAGATGTTGGTGGCCATCGGCCGCATGTCGGCGGACAGAGATTCCGGCACGCCGCGCACCCAATCCACCGCCGCATCCAAGGTCATCGCGCTGGCTTCGGCCAGGTTCAGCCCGCGCACATGCGGGGCCCGGGCTGCGGCGCTCAGTCGTGTGCCGCCACAGTCGGCGCATGGTCCCTCCTTGAGAAATCGAGCCACGCGCTTCAGACCTTTCTCGTCCTTGGCTTTGGCGAGCGCGTTCTCCACCGTGTATACGGCGTTGAAGTAGGTGAAATCGAGTTCGGCGAAATCGTCGCCTTTCTTCGGCTTGTAAAGAATATGCTTTTTGACGGCCGGCCCGTTGAATACGATGTCACGCTCTTCGGGCGTGAGCTCGCTGAACGGCACGTTGGTGCGCACGCCCATCGCGCCGCACACCTGCTTCATAAGGTCCCACATGAGCGAGCCCCATGGCAGCACCGCACCGTCGTCGATACTTTTCGACTCATCCGGCACCAGGGCCGCACGGTTCACTTCGCGCACAAT
>ENA-OQKC01000637-OQKC01000637.1-human-gut-metagenome-genome-assembly--contig:-NODE-637-length-14456-cov-2.413288_pt1 | contig 14456 bp, 18 predicted proteins | sample MGYA00242774_ERZ504790 | MGnify/ENA primary metagenome ERZ504790 (study PRJEB26092, sample SAMD00036419) | human gut metagenome | host: Homo sapiens | study: EMG produced TPA metagenomics assembly of...
AGACAAGATCACAAACAGTCCTCTATTCAAACAGATCAAATTAAAATCTTGCTTTATAAGTTCAGAGCCTCGTAATAAATTATGCCGTATCATCAGCGTAAATATTTTTGTATCTCCCGATAACGCTGTCAAAGAGGTGTCAATAAACCACCATACAAACTGTACCAAAATAGCTATCGGCATAGATGTTAAAATTGTCAAGAACATTCCTGAAGAAGTAACAATCATTGCTGTCGGTAATAACCACCAAACAATATATTTCAGAAAAGCAAACACATCTATTGCAATACCGGTTTCAGCAGAAAATTCAATCAATGGAATTAACGACTCAAAACTCAAAATAGTTATCGGCAATAACACTGCCGCAAGCATTGCTAAGAAACGAATCGTAATAAGCTTTGTTGTTCCGATCTGTTTACAGTCAATCAGCTCATTCATACGGTTTCGTCTATCCTTCAGCCAAAAGATAACTACTAAGAACACAGGATATAAACCTAAATCTCTTGTCATATAATCGCAAAACAATCTTGCAAAAGCAGCAGAAACTTTATCATCATAAATCGTTTTCTCATATTCATTCATTGCTTCTTCATAAGTCATTTCTGCCAGACCATAATATTGCAATAAATTTTCCATAGAATAATTAGAACCTGTTCCAATGATACTTTCTGCTTTTTTTCATAAGCTCTTGAAATTCCTCGTAAGAAACTTGAGCTACAAATTGTTTTAGTATAATCAGTATTTTACAGTTGGTTGTTCTTTCATTTCCCATTTCAAATGTAAAAGCTCCATTTTCACTTTGTGTTCCGTTACTGCCAAAGTGAATAACATTTCCATTTACAGCAGGGAAATAATCATCTGGAAGATGATTGATCTGCTGTTCATTTAAGCCTGTTATTTCTTTGATTATATTTAAAATCTCTTTTTGCTCGTTCTCATTTAAAACTACTTCCTTATAATAGCTAAAAGGATATGTTGCATAGGAATTTGCAAGATATTCCATAATTAGCTTGTCAGTACCACCGCACATAATTTTATCTGGTACTTCTTTATTTTCATTCCATAGCTTTCTTATTTTTTTCTGGTTTTTCTAAAATCGAACCACCAGTCAGCCCGGAAGAAATAGATACCTCATTTCCTTGCGAACCAGTTATTTCTTTTGTTGTTACACCGTAAAAATTTTCATGCCAGCTAAAAAGCAGCAATCCAATAAACAATACATATATAAAGCTAAAACAAAGTTTTTTTTCAATTCTTTAATAAACAGCATCTATTCCACCTCCTGCTTGAAACTTGATAAGAGATACATATAACTGTCCTCTATCGTAGGCTGACATGAAACCCATTCTTTTTTTGGTGCAGCGTTTGATAAAAAGCGACAAGATACATTTATTCCATTTTGATAAATACTGATAACACGGTATTTCTGTTTAAACTGATTTAATTCATTTTGCAAAATCGTGGTAGTATAGACTTTTCCGTTTCCAAGCTGTAACAACTTTTCTATTTGTCCTTCAAAAACAACAGTTCCGGAAGATAAAACAGCTGCTTTAGAACAAGTGGCTTCTATATCACTTGCTATATGCGTAGATAATAAAATAATTCTTTCCACTGCCAATTCAGTAAAGAAGATTGTAAAAGCGTTAATCTTTCTTCTGGGTCAAGTCCTGCCGTCGGCTCATCAATAATCAAAATTTTTCGGATCATTTAATAATGCCTGTGCAATACCGAAACGACGTTTCATACCACCGGATAAATTTTTAAATCTTTTATTCTTTCTCGTGTTCCAAATTCACTTGTTTTAAAAAGTTCGTTGATACGCCTCTTACGAATATTGTTTGGAAGTTCAGTCAAAATCCCAAGATAATCTAAAGCAGAATAAACCGTCATATTTGGATATATCGAAAATTCCTGTGGAAGATAACCGATTATTTTTCTGATTTCTTTTTTCCTTTTTATATCAATCCCATTGATTTCTACCATTCCCGTTGTCGGCTCTGACAATGTAGCCAATATACGCATAAGCGTTGTCTTACCGGCTCCGTTTTCGCCTAACATTCCATACATTCCGATCGGTATATGTAAAGAAATATCTTTCAACACTATTTTGTTTCCCGTAGTTTTTATTCAAATGTTCAATACTAATTTCCATTAAAAAAACCTCTTACGTTTTTGTAAGGAGATTATTTCATATAAAAGTCAAATTTCAGAAAAGTTTCCGCCTATTTTTAATCTTGATTGTAATAATTGCTCCACGATCCGGAAGATTGTCTAAAAATATATTCCCTCCGAATTTTTCACTAAGTATTTTACAGATAGATAATCCTATGCCAAAATTTCCACCGTTTGAAGCGGAACTGAAGAAGAAAGAAGCTGCGGATTTTAATTCTTCAGATGTAAAACCTACTCCATCATCTTGCATTGAAAAATACAAATAATCCTCTTTTTCTTTGATTGAAAATATAATTTCTTCATGTGAAAAGCGGAGTGCATTGTCAAAAATATTCTCTAAAACTTTTGATAACATCGCTTTATCTGTCGATATAAAATCAGAGTTTGAAAAATCCCGTATAACAAGTTTTTTATTCTCTCGTGCCGCTAAAATAGAAAATTCTTTTGTTATGTCGGCAATCAACTCTTTCAAATTATAATTATCTTTTTTGATCTCAATATCTTCCATTTTTTGTATATCTTTCACACACTCTACATATCGTTTTAATCTATCGACAGCTTCTGTCATATTTTTAATCGTTGTCTGTAAGGTTTCATTTGTAAGAGTTTCTCTTTCGATTGATTTTTCCAAATAATCAAGATAGCCATTGAGCACCGTGATCGGCGTTCTTAAATCGTGTGAAACAGAAGCCGTCAGCGCTTTTCTCTCTTGAAGCATATTCCACATTTTACTATTGCTTTTGTAAATCTCATTTTTCATATGTTCAAATGTATCACATAACTGCCCCAGCTCATCATCAGATGTGTATTGTATCTGAAAATCTAAATCCTGCTGTGAAATGTGGTACATACCATTTTTCAGATTTTCAAGCGGTATCTTCAATTTCCATTTGTAATATAATTTTGCCACCATAAAAGAAGCGATTATAATATAGGCAATGGGTAAGGACACCATAAGAATCGTAATGCACCAATAATATAATTGATTTTCTTTTGAAAGTTCTCCATGTGTATATTTCTGCGGTACGGCAGTAACCCCGTTATTATTTTCGGTGTCATTACTATCTGCGTCTCTAATTACATAGTCTGTGATGATAATAGGTCTTGTATCAAGTATTTTTTTCTGGATAGATGAACATGTCAATATTGTAATTACTGAAAGAGCGCTGACCAGACTAAGACAAAATACCGCCAGCAATACTAATGATCGTTTTAGCGACATCTTTTGAAATACTTCTCTTATTTTTCCCATTTATATCCGACTCCCCAAACTGTAGTAATATAACCTTTATCCGTAAACTCATTAAATTTCAGACGTATTTTTCGTATATGCTCTTTGATAACAACGCTGTCTCCATTGCCGTCAATGCCCCAAATATTTTCATAAATTTTTTCTCTGTCAAAAACCTGACCTGCATTAGAAGACAAGAGTTGTATAATTTCAAATTCTTTATTTGACAATTCAATTTTATGCCCTTTGATATAAAGACTTCTATCAGAATAATCAATAATAAGATCTTCTGAAAATTTACTTTTTGTCTTGTTATTGACTTCTTTGTTCGCGTCGTAAATGCGCCGAAATTCTTGCCAGCAATTCATTTACAGAAAATAGGCTTCGTAATATAATCATCTCCGCCTGCCATTAACCCGTTGATCTATCCTGCTCAGATACTCTGGCAAGTGAAGAAAAATAATACGGACAAGAGATAAAATCACGAATAGAGACACATAAATCCAAACCGTTCATGCCATCCATATTGATGTCTAATAAAACTATGTCCGGCGAGTAAGATAATTTATCCAAAGCCTCTGCCGCATTGCCGGCAGTATAAACAGAATACCCTTCAAATTCAAGCTGTAATTTCAACATATCTAAAATAGACTGTTCGTCATCTACGATTAGGATCTTATATTTTTCTTCCACAAACTTTCACTCCTTATCAATGAGATTAAAAATCTTATAACAGAAAAAAGTCAATTTTTCGCCAATTTTTAATTTCCCTATTAAAATTAATTTTATCACAAAATAAAAAAAGTTACTGTACATCAAAATACAGTAACTTTCAGTTACAAAATAACATTTTGTTTATTTTTCCAACAGCCCTCTTCTATACAGATTTAAAATTTTAACAGGCGGATCAAAAGCGGATTTGTTTCATATAAGAAACGCAGAATACTACTCTTTTCAACCATTTCAAAGCATGCGCTTCCCGCCTCTGTCGTATAGGCAAGCGTCATGATGAGAAATCCGATCCACACAATGACAAGCGCAAGCAAAAGACCGAGCGCTCCTCCGGCAATATGATTTGCCAGTCCAAGCACCGGAAGTTCCCCAATAATATTCACAGCAAACATCAGCGCCTTCACAAGAATGATCGCCAGCAAAAATGTCACAAGAAACGACAACAGATTCAATACAAGATGCGATGCATATGCCGCCACATATCTCGGAAAACTTTTCACTCCCAGCTCTCCGTAAATCGTGCTGTTGTTATTTTCTATAAGCTGATCTTTCAAAAACCGGGGAAGAGGGGCTTCCTCAATCAAGTTGATCTGCACATCTTTCGGAATATCTCCGATCACACTTAAAATATCATCCGCCGTAATGCCGAGCACATCCCAGTCCATCTCGTTTAACTTGGAGATGTCTTCCGCCGTAAGATTTTCCAATGGCGTTCCTGTCAGATCGATCGACTGAAGCTGCTCAGACGTTATCTCCGGCATAAATTTCTCAGTAACTTTACTTTCTAAGAAATCATCTACAGGCGTATACTCCTTAAGCGCTCGTGTAACATGCGGCGAAAGGAACAGCACAAGAACAAGAGTCAATATTGTTGACAAAAGGGAAAGTCCGAGTTTTAAAAATCCTCTAACATACCCAAAAGCAATACAGATAAGAAAAATCGTTCCTACAATGATCAAAAGCCAATTATCCATAATCTCTCCTATTTCGTCAGATAAATTACCCGTAATTCATCTGCGCTCATCACATAGTATCTGTTCAATCCCGAAGCTTTGAAAATCTCCAGCGCCTCTGTTTTTATGTCTCCTTCAAATTTTACGATTCCGTTTGCGGTCACGATACAGCACTTACTTCCTTCATACATAATAACTTCGCTGCCTTCTATCTTTGCATTTTCGTATCGTCCCGAAATCTCTTTATTAAGTATCCTCTCCCCAAACCGATCATACAGCCGCAGCTCGTATCCTGATTTTTCACTGTTAAGCAATATAAGCCCTATATATTGGTCTGAGTGAAATACGCTCTGTATCTCCTGTCCGATCGATATCTCTTTTTCTTTTTTCGGTTCGGCTTTCCCTTTATAGATGACGATCGAGTTATCTCCTACTACAACAGAGCGGTCGCTTCCCATAAAGAAAATGTCTGCCATGATCGTGTCTGAATATTCATCCGATGCAACGATCTTATCCGGCTTGTCCTTTCCACTCTCTCCGAAATTATAATAGATCACTTTTGACTTCAGCACGGCGTCGTCTGTATGAAAATAAGTTACCGCCAGCATCTTTCCGTCGTCAGACATATCCATCGCAACAGGATAACCCATTACAGGAACAGTTACCTGCTGCTCCACTAAAACATTGCCCATTGCATCATAAGAAATGATCTTCGGCGCAGTTTCATTTTTCAGCAGAACTGTCACAATTCCCTGATCCGAAATCGCCATATTTTCAATCGGAAGACTTGTCTCAATCTCGCCTTTCAAACCTTCTTCGGAAAATACAAGAATGCTGTTTCCTCCGATATCTCCTACCGCAAACGCTTTTTCTTTCACCTCAATGATCGGATTTTTCAGTTGTGTCGACTGAATCCACTTTTCTTCGTTTTTCTTATTTAAAAAAACAACGCCATCCCGATTGTATCGCACGATTCCATTTGCAAAATGGGCATAATTACTTGTATCCGAACTATCTGTCGAGTACCTGACCGCCGTTCCGGCTTCACTATACGCCTTATTCGTGAGCATCAGATATGTTCCGCTTACCGCAAGAGCAATAAGAATAACCGGCACAACAATCTTTTTTAATTTTTCCCTGTGTATTTTCTTCGTTTTAGCACGAACTTCACTTAGATCATCGGGGGGTGTTACTATTTTAAAACTCCGTTTTTTTACTTTTGTGTCATATAACTCCCCTTCTTTATATTTCTGTTTTATGTCCTTTTTATTTCCGCTAAATCTATTCGCCAACATCTTACCATACTTTCATGGCAATAGCAATTTCTGTCCGATATAAATAAGATTGCCGTCCGTAATCCCGTTCATTTTGCAAATCGTGTCTACATGGTCAAGATCGCCGTATATCTTACGGCTGATAATCGCCAGCGTGTCTCCTTTCTCTACAATATAAACCCCGTCCTGACCGTTCGCGCTTCCAATAGTCTGTTCATCTGCCCCCTGCGCAGAATCGCTTCCCTCCGGTTCTTTTTTATCATTGCTCTCAGACAGGCTGTTTTCCGGATTTTCATTTTTCTCATCTTTTCCGTCTTCCTTTTGACCTGACACACTTTCCTCCTTTGTTTTGTTTTCATCTGCGGAATCTGCATCTGTCTGTCCTTTTACTGCTTCAATTTCTGCAGATGTGGGAACAGATCCGTCATCTGTTGTTTCTTCTGACGTTTTCCCATCTGACGCAACTGTCTCTTTATCTAAAAATCCAAGCGTGTTTTGTACCGATTTCATCCTGTCGAAACTGTTAAACAACGATACCCCCATAATTACAAGTATCAAAATCACACAAGCTCCCGCAGCATACATCAGACTCCCCGGCCCGTCTGCCTTTTTGATGCTCGCTCCGTTTTCTAGCCAAAGAACGAAAGTCCTTTGCAGCTCTGTCTTCCACTGTTTCCGACGCTGACGCCCCATTTTTTTTTCCGGCTGGAGATCATATAATTCTGCATACACGGATTTTTTTCATAATATGTGTAATGCCCTCCGATCTCCAGCAAGTCATTCATTTTATGTACATAATATGTCTCTTCTTTTTCTACCGGATCTTTCATAATGTAAAACGGTATTTTTCTTCGGAAATGATTTTTATGAAGCTTTACGGTTTCCGGTTCCGGAATGAGCGGCGCTCCGGGATGTACTACAAACCATCCTAGCATTTCCCCGTCTTCAAAATACTGTTTGCAGTCTTCATATGCGTTTTTCCATGCAGCCTCATCAATCACATATTCTTTATCCGACATTTTCAGATCATGCATCTGAATCGCACCATAAATATAAACATAATCTTCATCCTCGCCGTTTTGAATATCTCCGACAAGAAAAGCCCCCATAGGGTCTGTGCCTGCTTTCTCACATTTCTCACACAATCCGGCAAAAAACTGTATCTACATAATCTTCCACATAAATTTTAGGACTGTCGCTTACATTTCCTATTTGACGCACGTTTTTCGGTAACTGTCTTTCCATTTATACTCATCCTCCTAAATCAACTGAATATTTTAAAAACTCAACAATGTTTCTATCGGCGTTGATATGAGGATAGCACAATAAAAAAAACTGATTTTATCAGTTATTGTCAGAAGAATTCGACATATTATAAAAGATGCCGCTCAAAATGAACAGCATCTCCTTTTGTAATATTATGATACGAACGCTTTTACTTTTTCATAAATACCGTTTATGCCAAGTCCGTATTTTTCGATCAGTTCAAGCGCCGGACCTGATTCTCCATACACATCGTTAATTCCGATCTTAAGCACTTTTGTCGGAACATTTGCGGAAAGCACATCACATACTGCGCTTCCAAGTCCTCCGATAACCGAATGCTCTTCGACTGTAACGACTTTGCCTGTTTCCTGTGCGGCCGCAATGATAAGTTCTTCGTCAAGCGGCTTGATCGTATGAATATTGATCACTTTTGCATCAATACCTTCCGCTGCCAGCTTCTCCGCTGCCTGCAGACAGTTGTTGACAGGAAGTCCTGTCGCAATGATCGTTACGTCTTTTCCTTCTCGAAGCACAACGCCTTTCCCAAGTTCAAACTTATAATCCGGTCTGTCATTGATCACCGGAACAGCCAGACGTCCGAACCGCATATACACCGGCCCTACATATTCGTAAGCCGCGCGCACCGCCGCTCTTGCCTCTATGTCATCAGACGGATTGATCACAACCATTCCCGGAATCGTACGCATCAAAGCAATATCTTCATTACACTGATGTGTCGCTCCGTCTTCACCTACGGAAATTCCGGCATGTGTTGCTCCGATTTTTACGTTCAGATGCGGATAACCGACTGAATTTCTTACCTGCTCATAAGCCCGTCCCGCCGCAAACATTGCGAAGGAACTTGCAAACGGAACTTTACCCGCAGCCGCCAATCCTGCTGCCACGCCGATCATATTACTTTCCGCGATACCGCAGTTGATGAAACGTTCGGGATATGCAGCCTGAAATAAACCTGTTTTTGTCGCAGCCGCAAGATCCGCGTCAAGCACAACGATCTCTTCATGTTCCGCCCCAAGCTCTACCAGCGTTTCTCCGTAACTTTCCCTCGTCGCAATCTTCTTTACTTCTGACATAACGCTTCACCTGCCTTTTCCAAATCTGCCATCGCGATTTTAAATTCCTCGTCGTTCGGCGCTTTTCCATGCCATCCCGCCTGATTTTCCATAAAAGAAACTCCTTTTCCTTTCACAGTCTTGGCTATGATCACCGTCGGACGTCCTTTTACTGATTTTGCCTCTTTAAATGCAGCGTCAATCTGATCAAAATCATTTCCGTCAATATTGATCACGTGAAAATTAAACGCTTCAAACTTTTTATCTATCGGATACGGAGAGTTCACTTTTGTAATCTCACCGTCGATCTGAAGATTATTATTATCCACGATCACAAGAAGGTTATCCAGTTTGTGGTGAGACGCAAGCATCGCCGCTTCCCACACCTGACCTTCCTGGATCTCTCCGTCACCGAGAAGTGTATATACGCGGTAATCATCACCCGATATCTTTGCCGCAATCGCCATTCCTACAGCCGCAGAAACTCCCTGTCCGAGAGAACCTGAAGACATATCAACACCCGGAATGCACTTCATATCCGGATGACCCTGAAGATAAGAACCTGTATGTCTCAGTGTGATCAGATCTTCTTTCGGGAAAAATCCTTTCTCTGCCAACGCGGCATAAAGCCCCGGCGCTGTATGTCCCTTTGAGAGGACGAAACGATCTCTGTCCGCTTTTTTCGGGTCTTTCGGATCTACATTCAATTCCTCAAAATACAGATAAGTGAATAGATCCGCCGCGGAAAGTGATCCGCCCGGATGTCCTGCTTTCGCACTGTGAACCGATGTCACAATTCCCTTGCGGACTTCATTTGCAGTTTTCATCAACTTTAACTTGTCCATAATGTCTCCTCTTTAATGTCTCCTCTTTCTTACTTCTGTTTATTACTTCTGTTTATTATTTCTGCTCTATCTTACAGTTCTGTCCTGCCTTCAAGCGCTCTTAAAAGCGTCACCTCGTCAATATATTCCAAATCTCCTCCGACCGGAACGCCGCTGGCAATCCTGCTCACCTTTATTCCCGCCGGTTTTATGAGTTTGCTTATATACATTGCCGTTGTCTCGCCTTCCAGACTTGAATTCGTTGCAATGATCACTTCATTCACGTCTCCCTGAAGCCGTTCCATCAGTTCTTTCAGACGGATATCTCCCGGGCCGATTCCCAGCATCGGAGAGATTGCCCCGTGGAGCACATGATATACTCCGTTATATTTTCCTGTCTTTTCATACGCTGCCAGATCCCGCGGTGTCTCAACGACCATGATCGTTTTCTTGTCGCGATCCGGATTTCCGCAAATCGGACAGGTTTCCCGATCTGTAAGTGTACAGCACACTTTACAATACCGCACATTTTTCCTTGCGTCAATAATTGATTTTGCCAAACCTTCCACTTGATCCAGCGGCATGTTGATCACATGAAACGCCAACCTTTGCGCCGACTTGCTGCCAATCCCCGGCAAACGGGAAAATTCTTCGATCAGACGGCTGATCTGATTACTGTAATATTCCATCCTTAAAACATCCCCGGAATTCCGCCGCCCATGCCGCCTGTCAGCTTAGACATAGCAGAACCTGTCGCCTCATCGATCTGACGCAGCGCCTCATTTGTCGCCGCAACGATCAAGTCTTCCAACATCTCAATATCATCCGGATCAACGACTTCTTCCGCAAGTTTTACTTTTGTCACTTCGCGTTTTCCCGAAACAGTCACTTCAACCGCTCCGCCGCCTGCCGTCGCCGTAAATTCCTTTGCCTCAAGCTCTTTTTGCTGCTCTTCCATCTGACGCTGCATCTTCTGCGCCTGTTTCATAAGATTTGCCATATTTCCCGGCATCGCTCCACCCGGAAAACCGCCTCTTTTTGCCATAATCAATCCTCCACCGTTATCTTCATATTGATCTTTTGTTCTATATCTATGAATGTATCCTCAAAATGTCTGCCTTCTTCTACATGACGCACTTCTACTTCCACACGTTTTCCGATCCGTTCTTCGATTAATTTTTCCAACTCTTCAACGTGATCTTCCCGCCCTACGACGCTTGCCGCAAGACTGTCCGGAAGAACGATCAAAAGCCGGTTGTCTCCGCCCAGACTTAAGCGGGCGCTTTTCAGATACCCCTTTATAATACCTGAAGCTTCTCCGGCAATCATTCTAAAATTCTTTACGACTTCCTGTACGTCTTCGGGAATCGCATCTGGAATTTGCGGTCTCTGCGCACGAGCGCCTGCAAAATTGCCCTCGGTGTTTCCATTAATCACCGATCCGCCTGCGATCTGCGCTCCGTCTCCGTTTACATAGACGATCTGCCCCTGCATATTTGCTGAAGCTTCCATGCTTTTTTCCACTTTTTCTTCCACCGCACGGATCCGCTCTAAAATAGTATCCTGCTTCGTTTCCATTGCCGGAGTACATAATTTAATCAAAGCCACCTCTAGCATGATTCTCTTTTGCGTCGCATATTTTAACTGCCCGGAAAGCTCTGAAAAAACACGGATATACCGGAATAACGCTGCTGTCTCGATCATCCCGGATTCTTCTTTTAACTGCATCATATTTTCCGTAGACACATCCAGAACATCCTCTATATTATCAGATGTTTTTACGAGAAGCAAGTTCCTTAAATACCATGTAAAATCTGCCGTAAGCTGCGTCAGATCTCTTCCCTGCATTACGAGTTCCTCCACAACGTCGAGCACACCCGGCACATCCGTATTGATCACTTTCCGCAAAAGTCTGCTGAATACATCCGTATCCACCGCTCCCAGCACTTCCAAAACATGCTCGTATGTCACCTTCTGCCCAAGATAGAATGCAATACACTGATCAAGAAGACTAAGCGCGTCTCTCATCGATCCGTCCGCCGCTTTCGCTATATAGCGCAGCGCTTTATCCTCTGCTTCTACATGCTCTGTATCCATCAATTCCTGCATACGTTCCGTAATCGTCTCAATACTGATCCTCTTGAAATCATAATGCTGACATCGTGATAAAATCGTGATCGGAATTTTATGAACTTCTGTTGTGGCAAGAATAAAGATAACATATTCCGGCGGCTCTTCCAATGTTTTAAGAAGCGCGTTAAACGCTCCTATAGACAGCATATGTACTTCATCAATAATATAAACCTTATATTTTCCTTCTGTCGGACGGTACGTCACCTCTTCCCGAATCTCACGGATATTATCAACGCCGTTATTAGACGCCGCGTCAATCTCAATCACATTCATAGACGTACCTGCCGCGATCGACTTACACATCTCGCACTCACCGCACGGACTGCCGTCAACCGGATGCTCACAGTTTACCGCTTTCGCAAATATTTTCGCAACCGTTGTTTTTCCCGTACCTCTTGTACCGCAGAAAAGATATGCATGTCCGATACGGTTTGCCTTGATCTGATTCTGTAATGTTGTAATAATATGATCCTGCCCTTTTACATCTCCAAACTCTGCCGGGCGAAATTTTCTATAAAGCGCCGTATATGACATGTTTTACACCTCTGCCTGATTTCTTAGTTTATTTCGTTTATTCATCGCCAAAACTGATACCTATTGTTTTCGCTTCTTTGATCAATCCGCATTTCGGATCTACCATCTTTAATTTTCCCGCCACTTCTTCAAGCGGAACTGCCGTCGTCTCGCCATCTCTCATAGCGACCATATATCCGTATTTTCCTTCCAGTATCATCTCGGCCGCCTTTGCTCCGACCCGAGTTGCAAATACACGGTCGTATGCACACGGAGAACCTCCGCGCTGTGTATGTCCCGGAACGGTAATTCTTACTTCCTTATCTGTCGCTTCTTGGATCTGCTCTGCCAGCTCATATGCGATAGACGGATATTTTCTCTTGGAGATCTTCTCTTTATATTCTTTCTTTTTCAGTTTTGCATCCTCTTTCGAGATTGCACCTTCCGCAACCGCAAGAATCGTAAACGGTTTTCCTTCTCTCGACCGTCTGTTGATCACATCTGTGATCACATTGATATCATAAGGGATTTCCGGAAGAAGGATAATATCCGCGCCGCCCGCTATACCTGCATGAAGCGTTACATATCCTACTTTGTGTCCCATTACCTCTATAATAAATACACGGCTGTGGGACGTTGCCGTCGTATGGATTCTGTCAATCGTATCTGTCGCAATATCCACCGCGCTCTGAAATCCGAATGTCATTTCTGTTCCCCACAGATCGTTATCGATCGTCTTCGGAAGCGTGATCACATTCAATCCCTCTTCCCGAAGAAGATTTGCCGTTTTATGCGTTCCGTTTCCTCCTAAAATAATAAGACAGTTCAGATTCAGCTTATGATATGTATGCTTCATCGCCTCTACTTTATCGAGCCCGTCTTTATCAGGAACTCTCATCAATTTAAACGGCTGTCTCGATGTTCCGAGAATCGTTCCGCCTCTTGTAAGAATGCCGGAAAAATCTTTCGGTGTAAGCATACTGAAGTCCGCATAGATCAATCCTTTATATCCGTCTTTAAAACCGTAGATCTCCACATCGTCCCGTTTGGAGCAGATTCCTTTCACAACTCCGCGCATCGCCGCATTTAATGCCTGACAGTCTCCGCCGCTTGTCAACATTCCGATTCTTAACATAACGCACCCTCCTTGATCGTATCATCCGTGCATAACGCACCCCAAAACTGTTTTTCTGATATTTGAATAGTTTCTATAATGCAAATAAGCAGCCGGTAATTCCGACCGCTTATTATTATACTCTATTTACGGAAATCCAACAAGAAATTTTAAAACTACAGTCTCTTAAGCAGTTCTTCTCTTTCTTTTTCAAATCCCGGTTTTCCAAGCAGGGCGAACATATTCTTCTTATAACTTTCAACACCCGGCTGGTTGAACGGATTAACGCCGAGTAAATATCCGCTCACTCCGCATGCAAATTCAAAAAGTAAAACAATTCCCCGAGATAAAACTCATTCTGCTCCGGAATCTTTACCATAAGGTTCGGCACATTACCGTCCGTATGCGCAAGGATCGTTCCGTTCATCGCACTCTTGTTAATGAAATCAACATTTTTTCCGGCAAGATAATTCAATCCGTCAAGATCTACCGGTTCTTCGTTGATCACAATCTCTGCTCTTGATTTTTCTACATTAAGAACCGTCTCAAAAAGAATTCTGTTTCCATCCTGAATAAACTGTCCCATAGAATGAAGATCTGTCGTAAGATCTACAGATGCAGGAAAGATTCCTTTCTGATCCTTGCCTTCACTCTCTCCGTAAAGCTGTTTCCACCATTCGGATACATAATGAAGACTCGGTTCGTAGTTTGCCAGCACTTCCACAGTTTTTCCTTACGAAGAAGAATATTCCTGACAGCCGCTATACTGCATTGCGCCATTCTTTTCAAAATCAGCTTCCAAAGCCGCCTTTCTTCCCGATGCCGCTCCTTCCATTAATTTGTCGATATCCGCTCCGCTTACCGCGATCGGCAGCAAACCTACTGCAGTAAGAACAGAGAAACGACCGCCTACATCGTCCGGCACAACGAATGTCTCGTAACCTTCTTCTGTGGCAAGATTTTTCAACGCTCCTTTCGCTTTGTCCGTCGTTGCGTAAATCCTCTTTGCAGCCTCTTCTTTTCCGTATTTTTTCTCCAACAGTTCTTTAAATACGCGGAAAGCGATAGCCGGTTCCGTCGTCGTTCCCGATTTGGAGATCATATTGATTGAAAAATCACGATCTCCGATCACATCGATCAGATCTTTTACATATGTACTGCTGATACTGTT
>ENA-OQKC01000641-OQKC01000641.1-human-gut-metagenome-genome-assembly--contig:-NODE-641-length-14397-cov-2.652768_pt1 | contig 14397 bp, 14 predicted proteins | sample MGYA00242774_ERZ504790 | MGnify/ENA primary metagenome ERZ504790 (study PRJEB26092, sample SAMD00036419) | human gut metagenome | host: Homo sapiens | study: EMG produced TPA metagenomics assembly of...
GGTGGACGGCCACTCGCTGGCCTTCCGTGCATTTTCGCCCTGCCGGTCGACAACTTCAGCACCTCCAGCGGCCAGGCCACCAACGCCGTCTCGGGGTTTTGCCACCATGCTCGCGCAGGTGATCGATGCGGAGAAGCCCGACCATCTGGGCGTCGCCTTCGATGTGAAGGGCGGCACATTCCGCAATGAGATGCTTCCGCAATACAAAGGCACCCGTGAGGCGGCTCCCGAAGAGCTGCTCACCCAGCTGCCATTGATTCAACGCATGCTCACGGCCCTCGGCGTCACCTACATCGAGAAGCCGGGATTCGAAGGCGACGACGTGATCGCCACCCTCGCCACCATCGGGAGACAAGGCCGGTTACCACACACTGGTATTGTCCGGTGACCGAGACGCTTTCCAGCTGGTGGATGACAACGTCACCGTGTTGTACCCGGGCCATCACTTCAAAGACCTGAAGCATATGACGCCGCAGTCCATCATCGACAAATACAAAGTCACTCCCGCACAATATCCGGATCTGGCGGCACTCCGAGGCGAAACCGCCGACAATATTCCCGGTGTGCCCGGCGTAGGCGACGGCTTTGCGGCCAAGTGGATCAACCAATTCGGTTCCCTCGACGGCATTTGCGAGCACGCCGATGAAATCGGCGGCAAAAAAGGCGAATCACTGCGGGCCAATATCGACCAGGTCAAACTCAATCGCAAAGTCAACGCACTGGTACGAGACGTCGATCTAGGCGTCGATATCGAGGATCTGACATTCGGCACCGTGGACGTGGCACAGATCGACGCCCTGTTCAAGGAGCTTGAATTCGGACCTCGCACCAAGAGTCGTGTACTGAAAACCTTCAATACCGGGGCCAAGGCATCCAACACATCCGGAGCTGGCGAGTCTACGAATAATGAGCAGAACGAGCAGGATAGCAGCCTCGATCTGAACCTGCCGGAACCCACGAGCATCACTGCTCCGGAGCAGTTCGACGAATGGGTCAAGGCCCATCGCGTCGAAGTCAAGGTTCCCGGTGAAATCGCCGATTTCACGGTTTCCGACTATGGCGATGGCTCGCAGCGGCTATGCCATCTGCGGCGACGCGGTCGGCCACGCTTGGACCGTGGCCGCATGGGGCGACGAAAGGCCGGGGCGTGCCACGGCACAAGCCATTGCCGTGGCCACGGCAACATCAGCGGCCATAGTGCCCCTTCCAATCACCGATACCCTGCGAGCACAGCTTGCGCGGTTCCTGAAAAGCGAACACTCCCGCACCATCGTGCATGGGTATAAAGAATTGCTGCATCTTTTGGGCGCGGTCGATCTTGACATGGACCTGCCGATGTTCGACACCAAGCTTGCCGGGTATCTGGCCCAACCGGATTTCCATGCCGATAGCCTCAAGCAGGCGGCCGAGCACTTCCTCGACATCCACTTCACCGAAACCGAACAGCCTTCGCAAGGCACGTTGGACTTCGACGACGATCAGGTCGAAGAAGATCCGAACGAACATCGTCTGCGTGATTTGGCCATTATCCGCAGCCTCGCCGTCACGCTCGGGCCGATTATCGACGAGCGTGAACAATGCTGGCTGATGCGCGCGATTGAACTTCCTGTTTCCCGCGTGCTGCACGGCATGGAGCACACAGGAGCCAAAGTCGATAGCGTTCGACTCGTCTCCATGCGTGACCAGTTTGCCGCCGAGGCTCGCCAAGCGCAGGAAATGGCTTGGGAGTATGCCGGCACCGAAATCAACCTGCAAAGCCCCAAGCAGCTGCAGAAGGTGCTGTTCGAAGATATGGGTTTGAAACCCACCAAACGCACCAAGTCCGGCTCATACACCACGAATGCGGCCGCATTGCAGGATCTGTATGTCAAATCAGTGGACAATGAGCGGGCCAACGGTTTCCTCGGAGCGTTGCTGCGCCATCGCGAGATCAACAAGCTCAAGCAGATCGTCCAAACGCTGATCGATGCCACCAACACATCAGATGAGCGCATCCACACCACTTTCGAGCAAACCGTTGCCGCCACCGGCCGATTGAGCTCCGTGGATCCGAACCTGCAGAACATCCCCAATCGGAACGCCGCCGGCCGTGAGATTCGTGGCGTGTTCGTGCCGGGGGAGGGGTACGAGGCCCTGATGAGCTGCGATTACTCACAGGTCGAGCTGCGCATTATGGCTGATCTGTCCGATGATGAGGCGCTGATCGAAGCGTTCCGCTCCGGAGCCGACTTCCACAAATACGTGGCCTCGATGGTCTACAAGCTGCCGGTCGACCAGATCACCGGCGACCAGCGCAGCCACGTAAAAGCCATGAGCTACGGATTGGCCTATGGTCTGAGCACGTATGGTCTTGCCCAGCAACTCAAGATCGCGCCACGTGAAGCGGAAGCGTTGAAAAACCGGTATTTCGATACCTTTGGCAAGGTGCACGATTACCTTGAATCGCTGGTGGCCAATGCCCGAGAGAAGGGGTATACGGAAACCATTTTCGGACGACGTCGCTACTTCCCGGCCCTGCATTCGACCAATCGTGTTGCGCGTGAGGCCGCTGAACGTGCGGCACTCAACGCACCGATTCAGGGATCCGCCGCCGACATCATGAAGATTGCGATGATTCGCGCCGAGCAGACCTTGGCCGAGGCTCACGTCAAGAGCCGTATCATTCTGCAGATTCACGATGAACTGGTAGTGGAAATCGCGCCGGGAGAAGGCGACCAGGTCACCGAACTGGTGCGCAACGCCATGGAACACGCCGTCGACCTTGCCGTGCCGCTGGACGTATCGTGCGGCATCGGTTCCGACTGGCAACTCGCTGCACACTGACAATTTCTAGCTCCCCTCGGGTGAGGGGGCTGAGCCGTTGAGCAAACAGTCCAGTGGATTGTTTGTAGGCGAAGGCGAGCCGATAGTCGAGCAATGAAGAGCACGAGCATGGCTTGTCCGCAATTGCAGAATGAGTCCCTTGCCGCAATAGCCCACTACAATGGGACATATGCCGAATCTCAAGCAAGTCATCGACGTTCTCGAGACCCTGTACCCATTGCGCTACGCCGAAGAATGGGATGAGCCGGGCCTCATTGTCGGAGATCTGAGCTACGACGTGCACCGCATCGTGTTCGCCGCCGACCCGACCTCCGCCATCATTGACAAGGCCATCGCTACTGGCGCGGACCTGCTCATCACCCATCACCCGTTGTTCTTCCGTTCCGTACACGAGACGAGCGGACTCGGTTTCCGGGGCGACATCGTCCGCAGACTCTACCAGCACGGCTGCGGGCTGTGGGTAGGGCACACTAATGCCGACGCTGCGTATCGCGGCGTGGGACAGGCGGCGGCCGACTACTTCGGACTCATCGACCAGAAACCACTCGTGCCGATTGACGATGCAAACGCCTCTCATCCGGTCGGCTTGGGGCGTGTGGGTCGTTTGCCGAAGCCTGTTGCCCTGAAGGATTTCGCTCAGCGTGTATTCGACGAAGTGTCCGATCATGGCATGACCACCGCGCTCGGCATCCAGGTATGCGGCGATTCGGACACTTTTGTTCAGTATGTGGCCATTCTGCCTGGCTCCGGGGACTCCCTGTTCAACGAGGTGCGTGCCACCGGTGCGGACGTGTACGTAACCAGCGATTTGCGTCACCACCCGGTGACCGACGCCATCGAACAAGCCCGGTATGAAGCCCGTATGAGGTCCCAAGGCATCATGCTCGGCCATGGAATGCGGGGGAGAGCCATGTGCGTCCCTGCTTCAATCAACACCCCTCATGCCGCTATCGAATCCATGTGGTTCAACTACGCGATCGATGACGTGCCAGCCGCCATCGAACAAGCGACCGGAGCAAGGCCTGAAGTCGAGTGGTTCCACGACACGACCGATCCATGGACGCTGTCCATTACCGCGCATCGAGATTAAGACGCTATAGTAACGTGGCAAAAACGTTTTTTCCGAGGAGATGACATGTTTGGCGGAAGCAAGCAGGAACAACTGGAGCATCGGCTCGACCATAAGCTGAACGCCTCCTCGGACGGCATCGACATGGACGTGCCCGCCAAAGTGATCAGTAGCGAAACCGTTTATACCGGGCGTATCTTCCATGTGGACGACATGCGCATCGCTCTGACCGACAAGCAGGGCAAGGAACACGAGATCGGCCGCCAGGTGCTGCGTCACGCCCCCTGTGTGGTCATGCTCGTGCACGACATGTCCACCGACCGCTACCTCATCGAACGCGAATACCGCGCCGGATCGGACATGTTCGCCTACGGGCTTCCCGCCGGACTGATGGACGAGGGCGAGGACATCATGGACGCGGCCCTGAGGGAACTGGCCGAGGAAACCGGCGTGGTGCCGGACCGTGACACCATGGGCGTTGACTTCGTAGGTGATTTCTACTCGTCCGAAGGCATGACCGACGAACTGGCCCACATCATGGTGTTGCATTTGGGCCCGTTCAGGCGGGAGCAGCGCCATTTCGATGCGGACGAGCATGTGGAATCCGCGTGGATTCCGTGGAGCGACCTTGCCGCCACGCGCATCACCTCATCCAATTCGATGATCGCCATCCAGCATGAGGCGTTACGCAGACTCATCGCCAGGAACTCCGACAAAGATAAGCCGTCGCTGTTCTCCTGACGTTCAACTCCCCGGCACATCACTGACACAAAAAAGTGGGATACTGAAAACTATGCAGATCAGACCTGGATCAATGTATCCGCTGGGCGCCAGCTATGACGGCGCCGGTGTGAACTTCGCGCTGTACTCACAGGTTGCGCAGAAAGTCGAACTATGCCTGTTCGACGAGCACGATGTGGAAACACGCATCGAAATGACCGAACGGAACTCGTACGTATGGCATAACTACATTCCCGGCCTCCATCCTGGCCAGCGTTACGGCTACCGCGTCTACGGTCCCTATGACCCGGTGCACGGCCTCAGATGCAACCCCAACAAACTGCTGCTTGACCCGTATGCCAAGGCCATTGAAGGTAATATCGACGGCGACGAAAGCCTGTTCTCATACTGGTTCAAGAGCCCGGACGACAACTCGGCGATGAACGACCTTGACTCGGCCGCCCACACCATGAAGTCGGCCGTCATCAACCCCTACTTCGATTGGGGCAACGACCAGCATCCGTACATCTCGTACCACGATTCGGTGATCTACGAGGCGCACGTGCGCGGCATGACCAACCTCAACATGGACGTGCCGCCGGACATCCGCGGCACCTACGCCGGCCTGGCCTATCCGAGCGTCATCGAATACCTGAAGAAGCTCGGCATCACCGCCATCGAACTCATGCCGATCCACCAGTTCGTCAACGACTCCTTCCTGCAGGAGAAGGGCCTGTCGAACTACTGGGGCTACAACACCATCGGCTTCTTCGCGCCGCACAACGCCTACTCCTCCTCCGGGGAACGCGGCGAGCAGGTCAACGAATTCAAGTCCATGGTCAAGGCCTACCATCGCGCCGGCATGGAAGTCATCCTCGACGTGGTGTACAACCACACCGCCGAAGGCAACCATATGGGCCCCACCCTCGAGCTTCAAGGGCATCGACAACGCCTCCTACTACCGACTGGTGGAAGGCGACCAGCAGCACTACTTCGACACCACCGGCACTGGCAACTCGCTGCTCATGCGCTCGCCGCACGCGCTGCAGTTGATTACCGATTCGCTGCGCTACTGGGTTACTGAAATGCACGTCGACGGCTTCCGCTTCGATCTGGCCGCCACGCTGGCACGCCAGTTCCAGGAGGTCGACAAGCTGTCCGCGTTCTTCGACATCGTGGAGCAGGACCCGATCATCTCGCGCGTCAAGCTCATCGCCGAACCGTGGGATCTGGGCTCCGGCGGCTATCAGGTGGGCGGCTTCCCGTCCAGCTGGTCCGAATGGAATGGCCGCTACCGCGACACGGTGCGCGACTTCTGGCGCTCACAGCCCTCCACGTTGCCCGAATTCGCCTCGCGCTTGATGGGCAGCTCCGACCTGTATCAGGTCAACGGCCGCCGACCGGTGGCGTCCGTGAACTTCATCACCGCGCATGATGGTTTCACAATGAACGACCTGGTCAGCTACAACGAAAAGCACAACGAAGCCAATGGCGAGGGCAATCGCGACGGCGAGAGCAACAATCGCTCTTGGAATTGCGGCGTTGAAGGCCCGACCAATATTCCGGACGTCAACGACTTGCGTCAGCGTCAGATGCGCAACATGTTCGCCACGTTGCTGTTCAGCCAGGGTATCCCGATGATTTGCGGTGGCGACGAAGTGGCCCGCACCCAGCAGGGCAACAACAACGCCTACTGTCAGGACAACGAGATCTCCTGGACCAACTGGCATCTTGACAAAGGACGCAAGGAACTGCTCGCCTTCGTTTCCAAACTCATTCATCTGCGTTTGGATCATCCGGTGTTGCACCGCCGTCGCTTCTTCACCGGCCGTGAGCCCGGCGACGATTCGAACACGATTCCGCAGGTCGAATGGTTCGACCACACCGGCTCGATCATGGATATGGACGACTGGCAGAACACGCATGCGTTCTCCATGATGATCTATCTGAACGGTTCGGATATCCCGGAGGTCGACTGGTACGGCAACCGGATGGTCGACAATGACTTCATCCTGATCTTCAACGCGCATTACGAGCCGATTATGTTCACCCTGCCGGATGAGCGATACGGCCGCAAATGGCAGCTGGTCGTGGATACGCACAACCCGAATGAGCCGGCGCTGAGCTATGAGGCGGGCTTCATGATCACCGCCCAGTCCCGCAGCTTCCTCATGCTCATGAGCGCCAAAAAGCCCAAGAAGCCCATGGGCCTATAACCAGACCGAATTTAAGCTCCCTCTGACGAGGGAGCTCCCGGTGTAGCCGGGTGAGGGAGAGACCGCAGCAAAGCCGCGAACCCCTACTCGCGCCCCTTACGCTCCTCCACGAGCCGAGCATCCCCGAACGCAAGTAGATGCTCGCCGGCAAGCGGGCGCGGCTGGTCGAGCAGCTCGCGGAAATCCAGGATTCCATCGACTTCGTCGACGCCAAACAGCGCTTCTACGACGACGTCCTGTCTGGCGCAACCCCATACGTAAGCGTGCTCATCCCATCCGCGGCGCTCGCAAAGGAGTCAGAGGAACCGGGAGAATTGAAGGGGGTGGAGAGGAAATAGGTTCGACCGAGCCGTTTCTTCCTCCGGGATACAAGCGCGAACAACGGTTTGTTGTACCCGCGCTTGGCGAACGGGACATGCCCTTAGACTGGAATCAGCAAGCGCACAGCGAGACGCGCGAATCGTTTTCCGATGTCGGGAGGTAGTTATGTCGATCGGTCAGGTTATCAAAGTCGTGCGCGAGGAGCGAGGTCTTACGCAGTCGCAGTTCGCGCACGAGCTGTTCGTCACCCAACAGGCGCTTTCCCGCTGGGAGAAGGGAACGGCAGAGCCGAGCATCGACATGATTCGGCTGATCAGCACCCGTTTTGAGGTGCCGATGGCGAGGCTTATGGAAATGCCGGACAATGGTTTTTGCCAAAGTTGTGCCATGCCGTTTTACTGCCCGGAAGATCACGGCACCGAACCGGATGGAACGCGAAACGGAGATTATTGCAACTACTGCTATGAAGACGGCGTTTTTCTTCAGGACTATGCCAATAGCGATGAATTGGTCGCCGCATGCGCGCCGATGATGGCGGAATCCTGCCATATCAGCGTCGAACAGGCCGAGGACTGCATGTCGGCGCTGTTGCCAAACCTCAAGCGGTGGCGGCGCCAGGATGAGATCGATGCGGTGGCGGAGGGGAAATGAGCGATGGCATTCGACTATAAAAAGGAATATAAGGACCTGTATCAGCCGAAGAGGATGCCCGCCATCGTCACGGTGCCGGCGATGCGGTTCGTCGCGGTGGACGGTGTAGGAGATCCGAACGAAGAAGGCGGCGACTACGCCAAGGCGATGCAACTGCTGTACGGCATTTCGTTCACCATCAAAATGAACAAGAAGTCAAATAATCCGGACGAGCACATTGACGGGTACTTCGACTACACCGTGCCTCCGCTGGAGGGCTTATGGAGCATGGAGAAGGGTGTGCCCGGCGTCGATTACACGCGTAAAACCGACTTCTATTGGACTTCGATGATTCGTCTGCCGGAATTCGTGACCGATGAGGTCTTTGCGTGGGCCAAGGCATCGTTTGCCTCCAAGCATCCCGAAGTCGACATCAATCGTGCATATCTCTTCGACTTCGATGAAGGCGTGGTCGCGCAGGTCATGCACAAAGGCCCGTACGACGACGAGCCCGCGACCGTGACGATTCTGGACGGCTACGCGCGTTCGCAAGGCTACGGGCTCGACTTCTCCGACGCCCGCCGCCATCACGAGATCTACCTATCCGACCCGCGCCGAGCCAAACCGGAAAATCTCAAAACCATCATCCGTCATCCGGTAGTGAAGGTGGGTTGACTTTCGGCGAACTGCTCGAAGCGCTCACCGCGCAGTAGCGTGAACAATCTGCCGGAATCCTTACCGGGGTCAAAGAGCGCTACCAAGAACTCGATAAGCAAAATAACTAGAAGCACGGGTTCCTCTCGGAGAGATTCTGCCCGAGCGACCTTATAAATCCTTGCGCGGGTCACCTTTCCCTGTGCAGGAAGCATCCAGGCTCATGTGCATTGATGACGCCGATGGATTGCAGATAGGCGTAGACGATGGTGGTGCCGATGAATCGCATGCCGTACGTCTTGAGATCCACTGCGATGGCGTCGGACAGAGGGGATGTAGTCATGCCTGTCTCGTAGATGACGTGACGGCCGGTGAACCGCCAAATATAGTCGTCGAAACTGCCGTACGACGTCTGGATATCCCGGAATGCGTTGGCATTACCGACCGTCGCGACGATTTTGCGACGGTTGCGGATGATGCCCGGATCGTTCATGAGTTCGGCGATCTTGTTCTCGTCATAGCGCCGGATCCGTTCGATGTCGAACCCATCGAACGCCTGACGGAAACGCTCGCGTTTGTTCAGTATCGTCTCCCATGACAGTCCGGCTTGGAAGGTCTCGAGCACCAGCATCTCAAAGAGGTGGTGGTCATCATGCGACGGAACCGCCCATTCGGCATCGTGATAGGCAACATAGACGGGATTGCTGAGATTGCACCAGCCGCAGCGTGGTCTTATATCGTCCATGTGCTCTCCCTATGGGTCGTTGGAGACGGTCGGTTCTAGATGTTGATTCGATGTGTGATCCAGTATAAACGGTGTGTTCGGATAGCGGTCTGGATGTGCGGATTGTCTGAACCATATTTGCCGGATTGCAGGTATAAAGGGGTTAGTTACTGCGGTTGCGGGTATTTCGGTACTAGTTAGGGGTGATTCTGGGCTGTAACTCGACACCTTTTACCTGCAACCCACTCCCGCCCACGGGATTGCACAATCGGTTGCAGGTATTTTGGTGTCATTTGAGATTGGGAAGCGGAAATCGATGTCGCATGGAATCGAACTGACTAGCAGGTGGGGTCCCAACATCACAAAAGTCCCTTAGACCGCAAGGCCATATAGGTTCTACGGTCATCGGATAAAAACGGATAAATCGTTTAGCGGCCGGATAAAAGAAGAAGCCCAGAATCGTTGAGATTCCAGGCTTTTTTTGTTTGTCGGGCTAGCGGGATTTGAACCCACGACATCCTGTTTTAGCGGGGTGTTTCTTTGTTGGATTGAATAGCTTTCGTTGAGTCCAATATCGTTGGAAAATGGCGGTTCTTGATTTTTGGCTGTCTTTGTTGAGCCGACTGGGATTGGCTCACCGTGACGGTCATTGTTACTGGTTTTTACTGGAATCGACCATCACGATGGCAGTGGCGCTCGGCGTGTCGAAACAATGTCTCGAACTTGAATCACAGCGGGTAAAAATCGTCAACGCAAGACAGTTGCAACGACCTAGAAGCTACGCTCAGAAATCCCCTAACAGGTCCTTCCAGATCATGCCCGTCGTTCGGCTTCAGGCCAAGCCGATTCACCTTCTCGCGCAACTTATCGAGTAGTACGGGTCGCCGAGCTCTTCCAGAGTGGGAGTATCGTTGGTCAGCTTGATAAGCTCTTCGGCATCCTCTGGCCAAAGCATGCGTGCATCCATAAAACCCTTCAAGGCAGAATGCATTCTCTGGGTCCAAGTTTGGATCGTCGGGATCAAGATAGTTGGGGACAGATAGGTCGTTTATATCGTTTTCCTTACTGGACATATAGTTGATTCAGTGACGCTCAAGACGGAACTATCTAGCCCAACTCCTGCGTAAGAGTTCCTTCGGGGAAAAGTATGTCTTCAGGAAGCACACGACCCCCTATGCCGAAGACTCTCCACCCCTGCTCTTGAGAAAAAGTCAAGGTAACCGCTGCGGCCGCATTAATTGTCATTCCTCTGCCTTCGGCTTTCTTGCCCTGAAGCGATTCATCGGCGACAAGTAAAATGACCGCAACATGAGGAGCTGGAAAGCGAGCATTGGAAGTCGGCACACAGTTCCCGTAATCGCGCTTGAGTTCATCCCAATCCACCTTTTCCCAGCCAGTTGCCTGGGGAGAAATCAATGCTCGCATAGCTTCTCCATTCGGATCCTTGTTAAGCGCGTTAAGAACATTAGGCAAACAGCCATGGAATTGAACGGAGTGAAGTCTTCTCCTTTTACAGGTAACTCATCATCTTGCTGGTCTACCCAATGAGGTTTTTCCTTACTGCAATCCCTTAACTTCCCATCAATATTGCGTTCCCATACCCTACCGTTGGGATCGACAAAGGTGCAAGCAACTTGCGGCGTATCCATATGCCGATAGCCAAGCATCGGAATCGTGATGTCGAATTGCAACTCTCGATGGGCTGGAAGAACCCGTATTATGTCAGGTGCCGAGAGCGGCCCAAGCCAGTGCTTCCCATTGTCAAGCGTTGTATTCACCTCAACGTCATAGACCGGTTCGTCGCTTTCATTGTTTACGTGAATAATGACTTTGCGGACGTAAGCAGTACCATCTGCATTCGGTTTGCTGTCTTCTGAGATCCAGGAAGACACCATCTTGGCTACAGCCCAGCGCTTCTCTCTGGTCTCCTTAAGATTCAGGCCGAATAAGGCAACGGTGGTAGCACCTATAGTGCCAATCGCTTCCAAGCAAGTCCAGAAGTCCCATTGCCAATTAAAAGAAATGAGCAAGTGCTTGACGGAGATGATTCCCGTGCACATCAGAATAGCAAAGACGCCAATGCACATGAGTGCGGCAGCCACAAGAATTCCAACGACAATAAGGCATACGGTTAAAGCGATTGACTTGCGGCGATTCTTATCTTCCATCTCTGTGCCTTACTTGAAGCGTGTATACTTATGCCCCTGTTGATGCACTATACTCGCAGAGCTAGAGGCGAAGTCACGCACTATCAACGCAGGGTTGTAGATTGACGTCGGAAACCGATTAAACAGTCCCATAGAGTAGAAGGATGAACATGCCAGACCAGCAGTAAGAACAAACATGGAAGCCCACTGTGCCACCCAGCCATGTTGATCCAGAGAATCAGGTGCATATCGTGCAGCATTCCATGGATCCGAGTCATTTTCACACCGCGTAAGGCATTTCGGCATGTCCAAGAATATGGCATCATCCGACTCGGCGGAGGAACCGAATCCTGAAGATACCGATCAGCCAAGAGACGAGGCGGAAGTCATTACATCTCTGGAGTATGTGCTAGCTGAGGCCAATCGCCAACAGGATTATCGTCGTCATCAAGTCGATACATCTGTGCAGCTCAGCATGCAACTGATAGGATTTGCCTCCCTTACCTCTCCATTCACCGCTCTGGCGGCAGTACACGTAGAGTGCTTAAAGTACGTTGCGCTGTTTTCTTGTTCGGTGCTGTGGCAATCGGTTTGATTGATATATTCAATCCATCTCGAAGCGAAGACGAACTTCCTCTCAAGAAGTTGCGTGATGAAGCCTGTATAAAGAGCATGCAGTCTGTGCTTCTCTATCAAATCGACAATAAAGTGGAAAACGAGAAAAGGGCGCGCGCCGACGAAGATAAGCGCATACATTGGGTCAAGTGCGGATACATGCTTCTAGCTATGGCAGTGCTGTGCACTGTGCTCTCCGTCATCGATTACGATTCAGCCGCTAACTGGATTCAGCAAGCACTTTGATTAGCTTCCATACAGAGAAGTACATGTCACTGTGCGTCAAAGCGATAACGAGACCACATTTTGATATGAACTGATTCTTGTTCCGCATTTCCCCTAACTTAATGGGAGATGATGGAACCATGGCAAAGGGCACGAGATATACGCCGGAGTTCAAGGCGAAGGCCGTCAGGCTGCTGACGGAGTCCAGGCCGTCGTATTCGTCGGAGACGAAGGCGATCGAACAGGTCTCCAAGGATCTGGGGATAGAGCCGGAATCGCTCAGGCGGTGGCGCAACCAGTCGGACGCGACGGCCGCCGCGGAGACGGAACGGGCCGCGCGGGATGCGATGGCGGAGTTGAAGCGTCTGCGGTCGGAGGACACGGAATTGCGCCGGGCGAACGAGATATTGACGACGGCGTCGGCTTTTTTCGCGGCCAGGCTCGACCTGGCACGGCGTTGATGGCCGCGTACATCGACGAGTACAGGAATTCTGAATATCCTTCCAGGCTGTTCGCTGAGAACTGAGCAAAATAGGGGTTTGCTCATTTTATATTTGTCTTCGTCTGTTTTAACTGTTTCATCCATGCAGTCTTTTGCTGTATTCTGTACCAAGGCTGCATTGCCTATCACTTCTTTGGCTGCCGCTTTGGCCTCCTTCAGAAAAAATGCGATTTCCGTATCGATATTAAAGTCCGCAATGTCTTCTGCCTTTCCCGGCCATCCCGGACCACCCGGTACTAGAGCAGTGCCTTTGTGATAAGTCAGCCAGGAAGCTTCAAACAGAGCTGCTCTGGATTTCAATAACAGAGCAGCATTTTTGGTAATTCGGTTCTTCCCACCGGATATATTATTGGTTAGCAAACTGATTGCCTGATCCAGATCTTCCAGAATAAAATGTGCTACTTTATAGCGGGGGGCCCGTTTGCTGGCCTGAATCAGAGATTCACTTTCATCCGGCAATGTGTTTTTTATAATCGGGAAGTCACCGAAGGTCTCTAGTTTTGACAAATAATTCTTAGCGCGCAGGAAATACATTTCACCTATATAATGCTTTATGTTTGTTTCCGAACCTTCTATCTCTCCCTTTTCGAAGCGGGGCACTACTGTTTCGAGGAAGTAATTAGCTTCACGAATGGTAGAGAAATACCACGGATCATTACTTGCTGGATTATCATAAGCTTCCGGAACTTTCCATTGACCGGGAATCCATTTCTTATCATAGTCAGTGGCAGCTTGATTATCTGTAGCATTGTCGTTTTTCCAGATTCCGGCATTAAATCCCTCATGCGTCGTGAAGTTGTAATGCTTCACAGCATAGGCAGCCAAGTCATTTTCAGTAAAGAAAAAGTTGTCCGGGGTCACACTGTCTAAAGGTTCCCTGTCCAAAAAATCATTGCAAGAAGACGAGTATAAAGCTTCCCCCTGTCAGCAAAAATAAATATTTAATTATCTTTTTTCATACGTCATCAATTAAAAGTTAACACTAAATCCTGTGGAAAAAGTACGGGACAACGGATAAGTTTTTCCTGAACTGTTCGATCCGTCTTTCGCTCCATAACCGGTATTAATTGTTTACCGGGTCGAATCCTCCGGGCAATCCCGTAAGGGTGAATAAGTTTTCTCCCGAGAAGAAGACTCTCAGGTTGGAAACACCTATTTTGCGTGTGATCTGGGCGGGGATGGTATACCCGATCTGCAAATTCTTCAACCGTACATAGGCGGCATTCTGAAGATAGCGGGTTTGCGTCTTTTGATTTTTTGCGAAGTTATCAACCAAGATACGCGGGAAATAAGCGTCCTTGTTAGCGCTCCAGAAATCATCCCCTTCTTCGCGGAAGAAATCAAGATGAGAAGTAAAGCAGGCCGATTGCCAGATCCCTCCTGTAGCTCCCCAGAACATGTTGTCGTTCAACCAGGCATCGCGTTTTGCCACTCCTTGGAAGAATAAGCGTACATCAATGCCCTTCCAGGATGCATTCAGATCCAGACCAAAACGGAATCGTGGGGAAGTATTGCCAATCACTTTTTTGTCACCTGGGTCATTAAGCGTAGCTCCATCGGAAATCTTGCCATCACCATTCAGGTCCCGATACATGATGTCACCTGCGCCCCATTTGACTCCTAATGCATCTTGTCCGCCGTTGGGCAGTGAAGCAAGATGAGCATCCATTTCTTCCTGGCTTTTGGCTATGCCAATGGTTCCGAATCCCCATATATCTCCATTATATTTACCGACATACCACGTGTTTATT
>ENA-OQKC01000644-OQKC01000644.1-human-gut-metagenome-genome-assembly--contig:-NODE-644-length-14339-cov-2.522024_pt1 | contig 14339 bp, 13 predicted proteins | sample MGYA00242774_ERZ504790 | MGnify/ENA primary metagenome ERZ504790 (study PRJEB26092, sample SAMD00036419) | human gut metagenome | host: Homo sapiens | study: EMG produced TPA metagenomics assembly of...
ATCATTGATTCCGATCTTCATCACCTGTGTCGGTGCGTTTTCTGAAAGACGATCACATACTGCACTTCCAAGTCCTCCGATTACGGAGTGCTCTTCCACTGTCACAACTTTTCCTGTTGCTTTTGCAGCTTCCACGATCAGTTCTTCATCCAGAGGCTTGATGGTATGGATATTGATCACTTTTGCATCGATTCCGTCTGCTGCAAGCTTCTCTGCTGCTTCCAGGCAGTTGGAAACCGGAAGTCCTGTTGCCACGATAGTCAGATCTTTTCCTTCGCGCAGCACAACACCTTTTCCGAGTTCGAACTTGTAATCTTCTCTGTCATTGATCACCGGAACCGCCAGACGTCCAAAACGCATATAAACAGGTCCTACATGCTCGTAAGCCGCTTTTACTGCTGCTCTTGCTTCTACATCATCAGAAGGGTTGATCACAACCATTCCCGGAATTGTTCGCATCAGAGCGATATCTTCGTTACACTGGTGTGTCGCACCGTCTTCTCCTACAGAGATTCCTGCATGTGTCGCACCGATCTTCACGTTCAGTTTCGGGTATCCGATGGAGTTTCTGATCTGCTCAAATGCGCGGCCTGCCGCAAACATTGCGAAAGAGCTTGCAAATGGTACCTTTCCGGCTGCTGCAAGACCTGCTGCCACACCCATCATATTACTCTCTGCGATACCACAGTCGATAAATCTCTCCGGATGTGCTTTTTTAAACACACCGGTCTTTGTAGCTGCCGCTAGGTCTGCATCCAGTACAACTACATTCTCATGTGCAGTTCCGAGTTCGGCTAAAGCATTTCCGTAACTGTCTCTTGTTGCTATTTTCTTTACATCTGACATAATGCTTCACCTACTTTCTCCAAATCTGCCATTGCTACTGCGTATTCTTCATCATTCGGCGCTTTTCCGTGCCATCCTGCCTGATTTTCCATGAATGAAACATCTTTTCCTTTGATCGTCTTGGCAATGATTGCTGTCGGGCACCCTTTCACTGTCTTTGCCTCTTTTATTTCAGGCAGGGTGAGAATATCTCCGTCATTTAGTAAAGGCATGTCCGTTTCTGAAATTGCATTCAGTTCCAAGGGAGCACTTTCGTTTCCAAAACGGTCGGCAGCTGTTACGGCAAATAACGTTTTTGTCGCCAAGGTGAAATAGGGGTATATTCGTATTCCGTATGGGTGAGATAGGTTTCCAGTAAGTTTCCGGCATCTGTGATATCTACCGGATAGGTATCCGAGGCATAAAGATGATAGGTGACAAGACCTCCGTTGTTATCTGTGGAAATCTGCCAGCTCATGTGCATTTTGCCGTCCGGCAACAGTTGCAGGGAAGGCATGGCCGGAGTGGATGGGGGGATGCTGTCCATCCAGGTCATTGGGGGAATCAATGCCGGAGTGGTATAGAAATTCTCTTGGAGTTCGTCCCAAATGCCTTTGGTGTTGTTCAATAGAAAACGATTGCGGAAGTAGGCTTGTCCGTTTAGTTTTATCTGACGGGTGAAATGAAGTTGGCGGACTATTTCGTCCAACGGCCAATTTTGTTCGTCGGGAGAGAGGAAATAAATGCCCAAACCTGGTACTATCCAGCGGTTACCGCAATTCTCTTTCCAATCCAATGCAAAAGGATAGAAATTATTTCCCTGAAAATACATCATCGGGAACAACGCATCATGAATACCTTCTTTTAGCCATTTCTGAGCATCTTGGTAAACTACATGATAAGCGTTCCATCCACGGGTAGGGATATCGGTTGGTATCTCGGTATTTGCCAATAGGGGAACTGCTGACTTTCACCCAGGGTTTGATAGTCTTGATGTCGGTATAGAGCCTATGCACAATATCTGTGATATTATCACGCCGCCATTGTTTCAACTCCTTACCTTTGCCGTATTTCCGGTAGGTGTCCTTGTCGGGAAAGTTGTCGGCTTGCTCAGGGTAGCGGATGTAATCGAAATGAATGCCGTCTATATCATAACGGGAAGTTATTTCTTTTACGATGCATGACAGATATTCTTTGGTTCCCGGATTTCCCGGGTCCAAGTACCAGTTACCTTTATAAAGTTTGCAAATAGTCCAGTTTTTCCGTACTACGGAGCTACGTCCTTGCAATTGTACTTGACGGGTGTTTCCGGCAGGAATCGTAACAATCCATGCATGTAGTTCCATGCCGCGTTTGTGGCATTCTCCGATGGCGAAAGCCAAAGGGTCATATCCGGGATTCCCTCCTGTGCTACCTGTCAGTGATTCGGCGAAAGTTTCTATGGCGGAAGGATAAATCATATCTCCGCGCAGACGGGTTTGCAACAATACCGTATTGAAATTGGCGGCTTTCAGACGATCCAGTATATCACATAATTCTTTTTGCTGACGCCGGATGCCTGATGCGTTTACTGCCTTGTTACGAGGCCAGTCCATTCCTCCGAGCGTAGTGAGCCAGGTGGCACGGATTTCATATTTAGGTTGTGAGAAAACGGGTGATAAACTCACTATGACTAGTAATAAAGTTATAAAGAATGTTCGCATTTACTTTAATTTTAGGGCAAAGATACGAAGTAATCAATTAATTCGTTACTTTTGCCCCAACAAAACAAAAAATAGAATATGATAACCTTTATTATTGCATTATTGGTTCTTGTAGGCGGATACTTTTTGTATGGAAGTTATGTGGAACGTGTGTTCGGTCCTGACAAGATAAGGAAGACACCTGCCCTGACCATGGCGGATGGCGTTGACTTTATTCCACTTCCTACTTGGAAGATTTTCATGATTCAATTTTTGAATATAGCCGGCTTAGGACCTATTTTCGGTGCTATAATGGGAGCGAAGTTTGGTACGGCGTCTTATTTGTGGATTGTTTTAGGTACCATTTTTGCCGGGGCGGTACACGATTATTTGTCCGGAATGCTTTCCATTCGGCATGATGGCGAGAGTTTGCCGGAAATTATCGGTCGTTATTTAGGCCTTCCCACAAAGCAGTTGATGCGCGGTTTTACGGTTGTGCTGATGATATTAGTCGGAGCGGTTTTTGTGGCAGGACCTGCCGGATTGCTTGCCAAACTTACTCCGGAGTATATGGATGTTACTTTTTGGATTATAGTCGTATTTGTCTATTATATGTTGGCTACATTGTTGCCGGTAGATAAGATTATAGGAAAAATATATCCGTTGTTTGCCATTGCTTTATTGTTTATGGCGGTGGGGATTTTGGTGATGTTGTTATGGAATCATCCGGCATTGCCCGAAATTACGGACGGGCTGCATAATACCCACCCTGCCGGATTACCAATTTTTCCTATCATGTTTGTTTCTATTGCTTGTGGGGCAATCAGTGGCTTTCATGCCACACAATCTCCGTTGATGGCACGTTGTATGAAGAATGAGAAGTATGGCCGTCCTATTTTTTATGGAGCGATGGTGACCGAAGGGATCGTGGCATTGATTTGGGCTGCTGCCGCTACTTGTTTTTTTCATCAAAATGGTATGGAGGAGAGTAATGCTTCGATTATTGTGGACAGCATAACCAAGGAATGGTTGGGTACGATAGGAGGTTTATTGGCTGTATTGGGGGTAATTGCCGCTCCTATTACCAGTGGAGATACCGCTTTACGTTCAGCTCGTTTGATTGTTGCCGATTTTATGCATTTGGAACAAAAAAGTATAGCGAAACGTTTATTGATTTGTATTCCTATTTTTGCGGTAACTATCGGTATATTGTTGTACAGTCAGCGTGATGCGGCGGGATTTGATATGATATGGCGTTATTTTGCCTGGTGTAATCAGGCTTTGTCTGTTTTTACTTTGTGGGCGGTCACTGTTTTTCTGGTACGTGCGAAAAAGAATTATTATATTACCTTGTTTCCTGCCTTGTTTATGACGGCTGTATGTTCTACTTATATTTGCATTGCTCCCGAAGGATTGGCACTTTCTGATTATGGATCTTATATAATCGGTGGTCTTTGCACGTTGGTAGCCGCTATAGGGTTTGTAAGTTGGTATAGGAAACAAAACAGCATAGTTTATGAAAAAATATAGAAAATCGATTTGGTTGCCTGTCGCTTTGTTGGTTTATACTACAGCGATGGCCGTTTATTTTATTCCGCGTAATACGGAAATAAGTGATACGGAAAAGTATCTCACAGTAGGTTTATCCTATATGATAATAGCGTTGTTATGGATTGTCCTTCGTAAGAAAGAAAAGGCGGAGGAAAGACGTGAACGTGATTTGGAAAATAAAAAATAACTATTAAACGACAACATTATGAAGAAAATTTTAGTCAGCTTGATGCTGTTGGTAATGACTGCACTGAGTGCACATGCTCAATTTGAGAAGGAGGTATGGTATGTGAATGCTTCATTGACAGGGCTTGACCTATCTCATAGCAAGAATGAGGGTACAAATTTTGGTTTCGCTTTGACCGGTGGTGCGTTTGTAGCCGATAATGTGGCTGTATTGCTGAATTTTAAGGGCAATTATGTAGAACATGGAATGGATGAAACCAGTATTGGTGCACAAGGACGTTATTATTTTTCCAGTTGCGGTATTTATGGAGGATTGGGAATGGCGTATAAGCACCTTTCTTGTGTAGGATTTAAAAAGAATCTGGTTTGTTTGACACCGGAAGTCGGATATGCGTTTTTTCTTGGGCAGAAATGTGACTATTGAGCCGTCTGTATATTATGACTTGAGTTTTAGTGATATTTCAGAATTTAGTAAATTAGGCTTCAAGATAGGGTTCGGAGTTTACTTCTGATTGATGTAATTCCACCACAGATTACGCAGATTATTGAATGGGAGAATTCATTGAAATTCAATCTATGTAAATCTGTGTAATCTGTGGTGGAAAAACTTTTTATGTGAGATTAATGCGCATAGAGATGCGTGAACGGAATTTCTTTACCATCACTACCTGTTACTTTTAATTTCAGTTGTCCTCCGTTTTGGTCGAAATAACGTAATTCCATTGGATGATATCCTTTCGCCAATGCCTTTTGTCCCACTATTTCTTTAGGTCCGTGAGGTCCGTCATTGTCTACTATCTGTTCACTGTCTATGGTCAATGTACTACCATCGTCGGACAGGAGTGCAAAAGTGTAGATATCGTCTTGAGGAGCATTGAAATATCCTTTGATAATCAGTCCGATATTTCCTTTTACTTTTTTAGGAATCATAACGTCTTCCACTGGATAAGTACCATTGACCGGAGCTTTTTCTATTTCACTGCATTTATTTCCTTTAAATTCGTGCCATGTAGCTTTCAAACCCGGATTGGAAGGAGCGGCAGTTACAGAGGGGGTATATTCACTTTTGATGAAACGTGTCTTGGCTATGTCACCTTTCTTTCCATTAGGGCGGAAGGTGCAGAAAGTAAAGTCTGTGGTTTCAGTCACTTTGATGGGACCTTCATATACGGGAGATTGTAAAGTAGGAGTACTGCCATCAGTGGTATAGTGAATTTCCGCAGTGGGGTCAAGGCAAGTTACATTGATGGTTCCTTCACCGATAAAGGCGTTGACGGCATTAAAGCCTTCCAAATCGGGTATACGGTAATTGATACCCATGATATTGAGACGTTCAAACTGATCAGACAGGCGTTGTTTGAAGGCATTCCAGTCTTTTTGCTCCGGTTTGCTCCAACCTAATTCGGCAATAGTCAGCAAACGTGGAATGGCCATATATTGCATACGTGCGTTGGAAGGAATCCATTCGCACCAAATATTTCCCTGCACTCCTAAAATCAGCGACTGCTGCTCGGGAGTCAGGTTGTCTGTCGTATCCAGATTATAAATGCTTGCCATAGAATTCTTGTCTTCTGCATAATCCAAATAAAATTGTCCGTTAGGAGTGAAAATGACAGGGTTGCCTTGTGCCGTTGCCTTGGTCGCTGCATCTTTTACCCAGCTGCGCCACCACATTACGGTAGCTGTTTTAGACAATCCGCCTTCAATGATTTCATCCCAGCCTATCATTTCTTTGCCTTTCCCGTTAAAGAATCTCTCCATGTCATGAATGAACCATGATTGCAGTTCTTCTTCGGTTTTCAGATTATTGTCATGCATACGTTTCTGGCAGTCCGGACATTTTTTCCAATTGGTTTTTTCTACTTCGTCACCTCCTATATGTACATACTTATAGGGGAAAAGGGCTATCAGTTCTGCATAAACATTCTTGCAGAACTCCAATGCAGAGTCTTTCCCCGGACAAACAGGTGAGGAGAAGACGCTTCCCCAACCGGTTTCGTTAAAACAGGAAACACCTTCATAGTTACTCACAGCTGCCAGCATGTGTCCCGGCATATCAATTTCGGGAATAATATCTATGCCTCGTATTTTGGCGTATGCTATGACATCCTTGATATCTTCCTGAGTGTAGTAGCCTCCATATAGGGTGTCACCTTCTACGATGCGTATCTTGTCTTCGGGAATTGCCATATCCGGATTGTTATCAGTCTTTGACTGACGTATGCATTCGCGGTCATGGGAATTGAATTTGCGCCAGGCTCCTTTTTCCGTCAGTAAAGGATATTTCTTGATTTCGATACGCCATCCTTGGTCATCGGTAAGATGCCAGTGGAATTTATTCATCTTGTAAAGGGCCATGACATCCAGTAATTCTTTCACCTCATCTATTGTGTAGAAATGGCGGGATACGTCCAGCATGATGCCTCTCCATTCAAAGCGGGGGGCATCTTGAATGTTAACGGCCGGTATGGCCCAGTCTGTACCTTTAACAATTTCTTTAGATTCTATTTGCGGGGGAAACAGCTGTCTGAGGGATTCGATACCTGCAATGACACCTCCGTAAGAGTTACCTGTAATGTTGACCTTATCGCTCTCGGCTGTCAGGGTATAAGCACCTTCTTTTCCTTGAACATCCCCCAAGGCAAGGGTGATGGTTCCTTCGCCTTCTTTTACTTTAAGGTCGTAGCCTGTGGCACTGGAAAGTATATCGGCCAAATACTCGGCTGCGGGAATTAGTTCGGCGTCAATAACACCGATGGAGGTATTACTTTTCAATACAAAAGCACCGTTTGTTTCCTCCAGATGGTTGGTTATGGGTACAATGGATACCTCTTTTGTTACAGGGGGAGTACTGGTACATGCTCCCAACATCAATGTGCCTGCTAACATACAGGCGGTCATTAACTGCTTATGTGTACATTTGGTCATAGGATAATAAATTAGGTTATTGGACAAAGATAACAGAAATATTGGGAAAAACGATATTATTTGGCGGGATATTGGAAAGTAACCAGTACTCCTTTATGGTCTGTAGGCCATACGCCCAATGGTTCTATAAACTTGTCTTTAGATGTTTCCTGGACACGCTGTGCACGGACTATGGAATTTTTCGGACCGAAAATGGCGGCGTCTTTCACTTTCAACCCCTTTTCGGGATAATACCAAATGTAATCTATACGGTCGCGTTCATCTGCTTTGGGAGCCCAGGTTATTTTGTCGGCGGGCTTTGCCGGATTATCCGAAGGATAAGTGAAGCCGGGATAGTTTAATACATCTGGATAGAATTCTCGATAGGCGTCTTTCAATCCGGCTTCGTCTAACAGGACAGGAACTGTCCAGGGGATTACAAAGCCATGATGGTCATACAGGTCTTTGGTCTCTTCAGTCCAATCTTGATGTGAAGGTTCATTAAAATCTCCTCCTAAAATGATGGTGTAGCCGGCTGCACGTATCTTTTTTTGCCTGTTCAATGAATTAGCTGATGGCGTCATCGCGTTGTGAGGCTACATTTCTCTTTAATACTTCTTCTACGGTAGTGGGGATAGGGATTTCTTCCCAAGTAGAACCATCATATCCGCGTACATTATAATAGGCGTCATCCAAATAATCAAGATGAGCGGTGTAGACTGCTATTTTCTGTCCGTTCATATCGGCTGTAAGGCGATAGATACTGCCGTGGTCATTCTTTTCGGGAAAAACGGTTAATGAATCAGTGATGGGGTATCGGCTTAACAGACCTGTATCATAGGTATAGAAGGAATAATAGGTTTCTCCTTTTTCCTTTAATGATTGCACTAGGCGGGCAGTGAAATTGGTGTTTTCGTAATTACGTACTTCGCTCAATGTGACGAAGTCCGGACGAAGACGGGCTATTTCATTCACAATAGCGTCGTAACCACCGGGAATTACAGTTCCTTCTTGCCAAATGTTCCATTGAAGAACGGTGAATTCTTTCTCTTTTTGTGAACATCCCAATAGGAAAGGGAACAGCAAGAGTAGTAAAAAAAGTTTTTTCATATTCTGTTGATTTATAAGGTTGTTAATTCAATTCTAAATTTACTCATATTTTCGTTTAGATTGACAATGCGGAAAACATTAAAACAGATTTTTAGTAAAATGATTCTGCAATCATACCACAAAATGCTAAATTTACAGAACGGAATAAATCACTTTTAAATTCCCATTTATCATCTAGTGGTATATTGCGTATAATCATATTTAATAATTTGTATCAGTTTGGACAATCAGCGGTGAATAAAAAATCAATCAGGAGAATCCATCGCCAGTTTTTCCTTCAAAAACTGTCCCGTATAAGATGCCGCACATGCTGCAACCTCTTCCGGAGTGCCCGCAACTACCAGATTTCCTCCCATATTTCCTCCTTCGGGTCCTAGGTCAATCACATGGTCGGCACATTTTATCACATCCATATTATGCTCGATAATGATAATGGTATGTCCGCGGCTGATTAAGGCTTCAAATGCTTCCAGCAGTTTCTTGATATCATGAAAATGCAGACCTGTGGTTGGTTCATCGAATACAAAAATAGTGGGTTGTGCTTTCTCTATGCTCAGAAAATAAGCTAGTTTTACGCGTTGGTTCTCGCCGCCGGAAAGAGTGGAGGAGGCTTGTCCTAACTTTATATATCCCAATCCCACTTCTTGTAATGGAATTAGTTTCTTCACTATCTTTTTTTGATTGTATTCGGCAAAGAATTCAATGGCTTGATTCACTGTCATTTCCAGAATGTCATAGATGCTCTTGTCTTGGAATTTTATTTCCAGCGTGTCGCTCTTGAAACGTTTTCCATGACAAGACTCACATTCTAGTACCAAATCTGCCATAAATTGCATTTCAACGGTTACCGTACCGTCACCTTTGCATTCCTCACAGCGCCCGCCTTCGGTATTGAATGAGAAATATCCGGCAGTATATCCCATTTGCTTGGCAAGAGGCTGTTCGGCAAAGAGTTTTCGTATTTCGTCGTATGCTTTTACATAGGTTACCGGATTGCTGCGTGATGATTTTCCGATAGGGTTCTGGTCTACAAATTCAATATCTTTCACCAGCTGTACATCTCCTTCCAAAGAGATGAACTCACCCGGCCGTTCGCTAGCTTCACTATATTCGCGTTTCAATGCCTTGTAAAAGACATCACGTACCAACGTACTCTTCCCCGAACCGCTGACTCCCGTAACTACCGTCATTACATTCAGTGGAAATTTTACGTCAATGCCTTTAAGGTTGTTTTCACGCGCACCTTTTATTTCTATATAATTGTTCCACGGACGATGGCATCGGGGAATCTCTATGTTTTCTTCTCCCAACAAATAGCGCACCGTATAACTGTTACTGTTTCTTTGAAGATCGTTCATGTTGCCTTGATATACTATTTGTCCTCCTAAACGTCCTGCTTGAGGACCGATATCAATGATATAATCGGCAGCACGGATTATTTCTTCATCATGTTCTACCACTACTACGGTATTTCCCAGTTCCTGTAACTGACGAAGTACTTTTATCAGCCGGTCGGTGTCACGGCTGTGTAATCCGATACTGGGCTCATCCAGGATATAGAGTGAGCCTACCAAGCTGCTGCCTAATGAGGTGGCCAGATTGATGCGCTGGCTTTCACCGCCGGAGAGCGAGTTGCTGAGACGGTTCAGTGTAAGATATCCCAAACCCACATCCATGAGGAAGTTGATGCGGTTGGTAATTTCCGTTAAGATCCGTTTGGCGATGGCTGTGTCATGTGCATCTAGTTCTAGAGTGCGGAAGAATTCTTTTAAGTCGTGAATAGGTAAGTCAACCAGTTGAGAGATGGATTTTCCACCTACTTTTACATAACCGGCTTCTTTTTTCAAGCGTGTTCCGTGGCAGACAGGACAAATAGTTTTTCCCCTGTATCGTGCCAGCATCACACGATATTGTATTTTATATTGGTTTTCTTCCAGCATTTTGAAGAAAGAATCTATACAGGCCTTATTTCTAGGTCCATGCCATAAATAATCTTTTTGTTCCTGTGTCAGTTCATAATAAGGGGCGAAGATGGGGAAATCGTGGGCGGGAGCTTCATGAATGAATTCCTGTAGCCATTCCCCCATCTTTTCACCACGCCAGCAAAGGACAGCTCCGTCATATACACTCAGAGCACGGTTTGGAATCACCAGATGTTCATCTATACCTATCACTTTACCGAAGCCTTCGCATTCGGGACAAGCGCCGAGAGGGGAATTGAATGAAAACATTTGGTCATTCGGTTCTTCGAATTTAATTCCGTCGGCCTCGAATTTAGTGCTGAAAGAGAATAGCTGCGTACTTCCGTCAGCAGAGTAGAAGCGGAGGAGGCAATTCCCGTCTCCCTCGTACATGGCCGTTTCGGCAGAATCGGTGAGGCGGCTGATACTGTCTTTGCTATCATCGGCTGTCATGCGATCTACCAGCAGATAGATGTTTTGTTTTTTATCTTCGGCAGCTGTTTGTTGCAGAAAATCTTCTATACGGACTATTTCACGGTTCACCTCTATACGGGTAAATCCTTGTTTCAAGTCCATTTCCAGTTGCTGGAGCAGTGTACGGCCTTCACGGGGCATCATAGGAGTGAGAACCGTGTATTTCGTTCCTTTAGGAAAGGAAAGCATACAGTTTACAATATCTTCAATACTATGTTTTTTCACCAGTTGCCCGCTAATGGGGGAATAAGTCTTCCCCACGCGTGCATAGAGCAGTCGCAGATACTCATATATTTCTGTGGAAGTACCCACGGTGGAACGAGGATTGCGGCTGTTCACTTTTTGCTCTATGGCGATAGCGGGTGGTATACCTTTGATGAAATCACACTCAGGCTTGCTCATGCGGCCCAGAAATTGACGGGCGTATGATGACAGGCTTTCTACATAGCGTCGCTGACCTTCAGCGTATAATGTATCAAAAGCCAAGGATGATTTTCCGGAACCGGATAGTCCCGTGATGACGACCAGCTTGTTGCGTGGAATGTTTACATCGATGTTTTTGAGGTTGTTTACCTTTGCTCCTTTTATGGATATATAGTTACTTTCTGACATTCTTTATTGAATTTGGTTTAATATGCAAAGATAATTATAAGTTTTCTTATCTTTGCAAGCGTATTAAACAAGAATAACAAAATGAGAGCAAAAACTATTCTTCTTTTATTGATAGCACTACTTTTTACTTCTGTTGTCAGTGCTCAGACACGTTATCCTAAACGTGAGTTCCGCGGTGCATGGATTCAGTGTGTGAATGGACAGTTCCAGGGAATGCCGACAGAGAAGATACAGCGGCTGTTAATAAACTCAACTAAACAGTCTGCAGGGCGCAGGCATTAATGCGATAATTTTTTCAGGTACGTGCAGAAGCCGATGCCTTGTATAAATCTTCTTATGAGCCGTGGAGCCGCTTTCTTACAGGAGTGCAGGGCAGAGTGCCTTCACCTTACTGGGACCCGATGCAGTTCATGATTGATGAATGCCATAAGCGTGGAATGGAGTTCCATGCCTGGATTAACCCTTACCGTGCCAAGACAAAGGGAACTACTGCCTTATCACCCATTCATCCGTATAATAAGAATCCGGAACGTTTCGTGAATTATGCTGGTCAACTTTATTTTGATCCGGCTTTGCCCGAAAACCGTAAATACATTTGCAAGATTGTGCGCGATATTGTTACCCGTTATGATGTGGATGCCATTCATATGGATGATTATTTCTATCCTTATCCCAACCCGGGCGAAGATTTTCCTGATCATGTCAGTTTTGCGCAATATGGTCGCGGATACAGTAATAAAGCCGATTGGCGCCGTGACAACGTGAATGTGCTGATAAAGGAAATTCACGAAACTGTGCGCGAGTGTAAGCCGTGGGTGAAGTTCGGTGTTTCTCCTTTTGGTATCTACCGCAACAAGAAAAATGATCCGAATGGAAGTGATACACGCGGTCTTCAGAATTATGATGATTTGTATGCAGATGTGCTGATGTGGATTAATAATGGTTGGGTAGATTATAATATCCCTCAGATTTATTGGGAAATAGGTCATCCTGCTGCCGATTATGACAACTTGATACATTGGTGGGCAAAACATGCCGCTTCGCGTCCGTTATTTATCGGTCAGGATGTGATGCGTACGGTGAACAAGGCGGATGCCCGTAATCCGTTACAAAACCAGATGCCTGCCAAAATGAAGTTGCAACGGTCGCTTCCTACCGTGCAGGGAAGTTGTCAATGGTATGCTGCTGCAGTGGTGGATAATGCCGGCAATTACCGCACTATGCTGGAGAAGGAGTATCATCGTTATCCGGCTTTGATTCCTGAATCTCCTTTTATGGACGATAAGGCTCCAGGTAAAGTAAAGAAGGTGAAGATGGTATGGACGTATGAAGGTCCGGTACTCTTCTGGACAGCTCCGAAGGCAAAGGACGAGATGGACAAAGCTGTACAGTATGTGGTTTATCGCTTTGATAAAAAGAAAAGTCAATTTGGATGATGCTTCCCATATTGTAGCCATTACCCGTGACCATTTTATCCATTACCTTATAACGATGGAAAAACGAAGTACCAGTATGTGGTGACAGCGTTGGACCGTTTGCACAATGAGTCGAAGGGTACTAAAAAGAAAGTAAAACTGTAAGAAGCGGGAGTGTTTCTTTAATTTTAGATTTTATTTTTTACTGCCACTGCCTGGGTATTATATTCACGTCATATCGATGAATAAGAATTCCGGGGCAGTGGCAGTTGATTTGTATGCCGCCTGTTTTCCGGGTGCTATATTGTTTATGTTGAAATCAGGAAAAGGTTATAACATCTGTAATCCATCTATTGCGGCTTTATCTAATCAGTGATGACAAAGAGTTGATGATTATTTCCGGAGCCGATCATACGGATTTTTTTGATGATTTCCCATAATCGTCCTATTCTCAGTAAAGCAGGAACCCTGCCACTCCGCAAAGTATAATCATTAATATAGGATTGATTTTGTATTTCCGTGTACCTATAAAGGTTACTAGAAAAATAATTATACTGATGATGAATTGATACAAATCTATTTGATAACTGCCGAAGTTTTCAGCATTCATCAAGACGAGTGCAGCTGCTGCCAGCAGACCTACTACTGCCGGACGCAACCCTTTGAATACGGCTTCTACAACCGGATGCTTTTGGTATTTCAAGAAGAACCGGCTGATGATTACCATTAATATGAACGATGGAAAAACTACAGCAAAAGTAGCTATGCAAGAACCGAATATAGCCCAGCTTTCATTGTAGCCTGCATTCAATACCGCAGTATATCCCACATAAGTAGCAGAGTTGATGCCAATGGGACCCGGTGTCATTTGGCTGATAGCGATGATATCTGTAAATTCGCTGGCACTGATCCAATTATATCTTGTTACTACTTCTCCTTGTATCATGGACAACATGGCATAGCCTCCTCCGAAACCGAAGAGCCCTATTTTACAGAATGTGTAGAATAAATATAGAAAAATCATTTGGATGAATATTTATGTTTGTACTTGCCATATATAAAACCTCCCACGCCCGCTATTATGATAATGTAGACTGGAGACACGTCCAATACCCAGATAAGCAATGCGGATACTATTGGTATCCAGACAGTGTAACGGTTTATCTTGGCGGATTTTGCCATGGAGAAAGTGGGAGCTGCAATAAGGGCTACTACCGCCGGGCGAATTCCCTTGAATATATTCTCTACAATTGGATATTGTTTGAACTGTTGAAAGAACAAGGCAATTGCCAATATGATAAAGAAAGAGGGGAGTATTGTGCCTAAAGCCATTGCCAATGCTCCACGGAATTTACGCAATTTATATCCGATAAATATGGCAATATTTACAGCAAATATTCCGGGTACAGACTGAGTGAGGGCTAATAAATCAATAAAATCCTCTTTGTCAATCCATTTTCGTTTGTCCACTATTTCATCTTGAATTAGGGGAACCATAGCATATCCTCCGCCAATAGTAAATAGTCCTATTTTTAGGAAGATAAGAAATGATTGTAAATAGAAATTCATTTTTTTAATTTTGTTTTCATATAAGTGCTTGGTGGAACTCCGTAGTA
>ENA-OQKC01000647-OQKC01000647.1-human-gut-metagenome-genome-assembly--contig:-NODE-647-length-14250-cov-4.169157_pt1 | contig 14250 bp, 10 predicted proteins | sample MGYA00242774_ERZ504790 | MGnify/ENA primary metagenome ERZ504790 (study PRJEB26092, sample SAMD00036419) | human gut metagenome | host: Homo sapiens | study: EMG produced TPA metagenomics assembly of...
TATGAAAAATGTCGTGACCAGAATGGACGTATCCAGTACGGATATCTGTATGGTCGTACATACGAGGCTGTAAAAAAGAAAAAGCTTGCTGTTTTATGTCAGAATAATCTTCAAAACTCTCCAGGAAAGTGTTATGTATTTCGAAACCTCAGTGAAGAATGGATGTTATCCATGCGTTATGCTGTAAAGCTCAGCACCTATGCCTGCTACGAAACACTTCTTGATACACATATCCTTCCGGAATTTGGTGATATGCCGTTGAAATACATCTCTTCTGCTTCCGTATATGCCTTCTCTGAAAAGCTGAAACAGCAAGGGCTTTCGCCACGTACCATCAAAAATCTTCTGATCCTGTTCCACAGTATTTTACGCTATGGTGAAAAACAGGGGTATCTGAATCTTTCACAGCTGGAATTTCGGTATCCCAAAATAAATACCAGTCCTTTTCAGTTTATTTCTCATGAACATCTCACAAAGCTGATCACAGTTCTCTCTGCTGAGGACTCAGAATTCCCCATCGGCATCCTGCTATGTATTTATACAGGGATCCGCGTTGGCGAGCTCAGCGGCATCCGTTGGGAAGATATTGATTTTGATAAAAAGCTGCTACATATAAGGCGAACGATCTCACGGATAAAAAATCTTGATTATTCTGGTGAATCTGATGACGAACCCAAAACCGTTTTAATGATAGGTCCTCCTAAATCAGTCTCATCCATCAGGGATATTCCAATCCCTGATTTTTTATTGAAAAAAATGAAACGGATTGCTGCTGAACCTGATTCATACCTGCTGACGGGTACGAACCGTAAATGTATGGTAGCCCAGAAATATACAGCGTAAATTCCAGAAGCTCCTTCAGCAATGTGAAATCCCCAGTATCAACATTCATTCTCTCCGGCATGCTTTTGCCACCCGTTGTACGGAAATGGGATTTGACAGCAAGACACTTTCTGAAATTCTGGGACATTCGTCCGTCAAGATCACCATGGATATTTATGTGCACAGCAGCATAAAACAAAAGCAGAAGTGCATGGAAAAGCTGAACTATTAGCAGTCAGAATTATGGTCAAAGCAGGCCGGAAGTCCTCATTTATACGGGGTTCCGGCCTGTTTGTCGCTTATGGAAATGATAAGCGACTTTTTTACCCTCAAAAAAAACAACACGGCAGACATCCCTCCGGGGCTGTCTGCCGTGTTTTATATCGCTTTTATGTTTTTATGTAATTAAGCTTTCTGTTCCTTAAGCCTCATATCCATTAGGGTTCTGGCTCTGCCATCTCCAGGAGTCTGCACACATCTCGCGGATTCCGTTCTCTGCCTTCCAGCCAAGCTCTTTCTCAGCTTTGGTTGCATCGGAGTAGCAGGTTGCGATGTCGCCTGGGCGGCGTGGTTTGATCACATATGGGATCTTAACGCCGGTAGCTGCCTCAAAGTTCTTAACGATATCAAGAACACTGTAGCCTTTTCCGGTTCCAAGGTTGTAGATGCTTAATCCGGAATTGTCTTCCAGCTTCTTAAGGGCTTTTACATGGCCCTTGGCAAGGTCTACTACGTGGATGTAGTCACGGACACCTGTTCCATCCGGTGTATCGTAATCGTTTCCGAATACGCCAAGCTCTTTCAGCTTGCCTACTGCTACCTGTGTGATATATGGCATCAGGTTGTTCGGGATACCATTTGGATTCTCACCGATGGTTCCGCTCTTATGAGCACCGATCGGGTTGAAGTAACGAAGAAGAACTACGTTCCACTCCGGGTCTGCCTTCTGGATGTCTGTAAGGATCTGCTCCAGCATGGATTTGGTCCAGCCATATGGGTTGGTACACTGTCCCTTCGGGCACTCCTCGGTGATCGGGATCATTGCCGGATCTCCGTATACGGTTGCTGAGGAAGAGAAAATAATATTTTTAACATTATGTTTTCTCATCACGTCTACAAGAGTAAGGGTTCCTGCGATATTGTTCTCATAATACTCCCACGGCTTGGCAACAGATTCACCAACTGCTTTCAGTCCTGCAAAATGAATACAGGAGTCGATCTCTTCTTTGTCAAAAACTTCATTTAATGCTTCGCGGTCCAGGATATCTGCTTTATAGAATTTCACCGGTTTGCCTGTGATCTTGGATACTCTGTCCAGAGCCTTCTCACTGGAATTGCATAAATTGTCAACTACTACAACATCATATCCTGCGCTCTGCAGCTCGACAACGGTATGACTTCCAATGTATCCTGCTCCACCTGTTACTAAAATTGCCATAGTTTTTCTCCTCCTCTATTGGATCTAACTGTTCCTGTTTATTTTAGCACTGTTCCTTTGTTTCCACAATAGCAGAAAACCAGGTTTACTACTTAATCCCAGAGTCCCTGCGGATAAAGTCCCTGATCCTTCAGATTCTGGATCGCGGCTACCACTACCGGTTTGTCCTCTTTATAGGTCACTCCGTACCATTTATCCTGTGTGGTAAGGACCCTGACTGCTGCCTTTTTTTCCTGGAGGAGCTCGTCAACTACAAACGGAAGGAAATATTCGCATTTCAGAGGATTTTCCGGAATGCTCTTTTCAAGGAATACCGGGAAGCGTTTTACCAGCTCTTTCATAAATCCGCCGGTGAATCCCCACATGTTCATGGATACCGGAGTCTCTCCCGGGAGACTTGTCCAGGTTTTTCCATCGTCCTCTGTGTAAGCTGCTCCGCCGTCACGTTTCTCAATGTGTGTTCGCTCATTGATATCTGCAAGATATCCATTTTCATCTGTCTCACAGACACCTCTGGAAACGTAGCCGTTGTCTGTCAGGGTATTCTCAAGACGGTAGCCTACCATCATATACTGGGCAGGTACGGTGTCCTCCTGAGCCTGGATCAGGAAATCATACGCCATCTTAAAGGCATGGGTTCCATAATAATCATCTGCATTGATCACCACAAACGGTCCGTCGATCTCTCCGGCACAGCTTAATACCGCATGTCCGGTTCCCCATGGCTTCACACGTCCTTCCGGAACCTGGAAGCCTTCCGGGATGTTGTTAAGATCCTGATGCACATAAACGATCTCCACCTTGTCACTTAAGCGTTCGCCGATGGCATCGCGGAAATCCTGTTCATTCTCTTTTTTTATGATGAATATCACTTTCTTAAAGCCTGCACGTACGGCATCATAAATGGAAAAATCCATGATGATATGACCTTCCTGATCTACAGGATCGATCTGTTTCAGTCCGCCGTAGCGGCTTCCCATTCCTGCTGCCATTACTACCAGAACCGGCTCTTTCATAATCTTATTCCTCCTGATTTTTAGAAATACAGGGATTTTTTCCCATACATAGTTTAAGCCGGTCAGATTCTCATCCGACCGGCCTTTGAACCTTTTTTTATTATACTACACTTCACCGTGAAATCCTACTGATTATTTTCAGTTTATTTTCGGTCAGAAGTATTCTCCGGGAAAACGATCTCCATCCTGGTTCCAACTCCCTGTTCACTTTCCACGTTGATCTGTGCATGATGAAGCGTTGCTCCATGCTTCACAATGGAAAGCCCCAGACCTGTTCCGCCGGTCTGTCTGGAATGGCTTTTGTCTACCCGGTAAAAGCGCTCAAAGATCCTTCCCTGTTCACTTTTCGGGATTCCGATCCCGTCATCTGCCACACAGTAGAACGGATGCCCTTTCCGGTTGCCTACCATGATCCGCACATGACCATTCTGTTCTGTATAGCGAACTGCATTGTCTGCAATATTAAAAAGCATCTCATAGAGTACATGGCGGACACCCTTGATCTTCTCTGCACTTCCGGCAAGCTCAAGGAAAATATTTTTCTTTCCGGCAGGATGTCTGAGATTATTTCTTACGTCTTCCGCAAGCTCATAAAGATCCACCTCTTCAAAGGGAACCTCACTGTTGCTTTCATCCAGTCTGGAAAGCTGGATGATATCCGCTACCAGATTGGAAAGTCTTATTGATTCATGGTAGATCCTTCCGGAAAATTCCTGCATATGATCTGCCGGAACCATGCCGTTCATCATAAGCTCCGCATAACCGGAAATGGACATCAGCGGGGTCTTCAGCTCATGGGAAACATTTGCAGAAAATTCCTTCCGGATCTCCTCTGCCTCCTTCAGTTCTTTTACCTGCTGCCGGATCTGCCGGTTCTGTTCATCCACCCGCACAAGAAGGGGACGCAGCTCCTCATAGCACACATTGTTCAGCGGATGCTCCAGATCCAGATCGTTGACCGGACGGATCAGCTCTCTGGTCTGTCTCTGTGCAAAAACAAACTCCAGGATCAGTACCAGGAGCATCAGAAGTCCCAGCACAGCAAGACTTGAGATCCATGTGGAATATATAGAGTCTACGGTTTTTCCTACACGGAGCACGTTTCCGTCATCCAGCTTCACCGCATAATAAAAGGTCTTTTTTGCAAAGGTTTCTGAATAACGGATACTTTCGCTTTTTCCATTTTTTTCTGCCTGTATAAATTCCGGACGATCACTGTGATTTGCCAGTTTTTTCGGAGAGGCCTCAGAATCGTAGAGAACGGTTCCGTCTTTACGGATGAGAGTCACACGACTTGATGATACTGTCTGAAGCTTTTTTGTGAGAAAGGAATCTCCATACTCATCCATGGCAAGGCAGATATACTGCGCTTCCTCACGGACTCCCCGCTGCATGTATGTGTTTAATTTATTGTAGGTGACCACACTTGCTGCCAGAAACGTGACAAGAACAGCAAAAATGATCATAATGCTTGTATGATGCAGAATTTTCTTTTTCATACATGATCTCCGATCCGGTATCCCACGCCACGCACTGTCTCGATCAGATTTCCAGCTTCCCCCAGCTTTTGTCGGAGAGTCCGTACATGAACATCTACAGTCCTTGTTTCTCCGTCAAAATCATAGCCCCACACATGGCACAGGATCTGGTTTCTGGACATGACCAGTCCTTTGTTCTCCATAAGATATTCCAGAAGCTCGAATTCCTTTCTGGTCAGCTCCTTCACCTCACCCTGATAGCTGACTTCGTGACGGGACACATTGACACGAAGATCCTTACAGTACAGCTCTCTCTCTTCGCTCTGCCTTGCGCAGCGCCGAAGGACCGCTTTGACCCTGGCTACAAATTCCATCATCCCGAAGGGCTTGGTGATGTAATCATCTGCGCCGCCCTCCAGACCTTTTACCTTGTCAAACTCCGCTTCTTTGGCTGTGACCATGATCACCGGGATATCCCGGGTCCTGGTGTCACTTTTCAGTCGTTTCAAAATATTATACCCATCTTCACCCGGGAGCATGATATCCAGCAGGATCAGTTCCGGCATATTTTTTTTCATGGCTGTGTCAAGTTCTGCCCCGGTTTCAAAACCTTCTGCCTCAAAGCCTGTTGTCTCCAGGGTATAGACAAGAAGCTCTCTGATATTTCTCTCATCTTCCACACAGTAGATCATTCTATATCCTCTCTGTTCTTTTTTTGCCGTTGGCACTTCATAATCGTCTGGTCTTTTTTGTTCCATGCCTTCAGTATAACTGCTTTCTTTTTACTGCACAAGCCCTGGCCGTCTGCTGATACAGATAACCAGGGCATAGCATTATTTCGATATCTTTTTATTGGCTGCCTGCCGCTGCCATCTGGGCTGCCGCCTGCTCATCCTTTATTTCCGGAAGCTGATACTGACTCCGGATCACCTCCAGCGCACGGTAGAAGGTTTCGTCCGGCCCATGTTTGATCTGCTTCAGGTGCTGATGTGTATCAAAAGCATCTTCATGAACCTGTGTCACACAAACACCGATATTGGAACAGTGATCTGCCACACGCTCCAGGCTGGTAGTCACATCGGACAGGATGAATCCCATTTCAATGGTACATTCTCCGGCGCGAAGTCTCTGGATATGCCGGTACTTCAGTTCCTTGCTGAGTTCATCGATCACTTCCTCCAGTGGCTCGATCTCTCTCGCAAGCTGCACATCCTGATTTTCGTAAACCTTGTAAGCAATATCTACAATGTCTTCCACCGCATGCTCCATGACACGTAACTCTTCCAGCGCCTTATCCGAAAACTTCAGGCCTTTTTCATAAAGCTCCTGTGCGGATTCCATGATGTTCACACCGTGATCGGAAATCCTCTCGAAATCACCGATACAGTGGAGCATGATGGAAACACTGTGACTGTCATGAACGGAAAGATCCTTCTGGTTCAGTTTTACAAGATAGGTTCCAAGTTCATCCTCATAACGGTCTACCTTTTTCTCTGCTTCTTCCACCAGAGCCTTTCCTTCTGCGCTGAAATTCTTCAGAAGGTCCAGAGCGGTAAACAGAGTTCTGTGAGAATCCTCTGCCATTTTTTTCGCTGCATTCCTGCTCTGCTCAACTGCAAATGCAGGTTTCTCCAGAAAACGGCTTTCCAGGATCATGAAATCCGGATCTGCTGCCACCTTCTCCTCCTCTTCCCTCCTGTCGCGGATAGTAAGACAGGCAAGCTTCTCCAGAGCCTTTCCAAACGGGAGAAGGACAAGAGTTGCCGTGATATTGAAGGCACTGTGCAGGATCGCGATCCCGGCCGGAGTCGCTGCCTGTGCCATAAATGAAAAATGTACTGCTGCATTTATCGCATAAAATACTGCCATGAACAGCATGGTTCCGATCAGATTGAAATACAGATGGACCATAGCCGCACGTTTTGCGTTTTTGCTGGCTCCGATGGCTGAAAGGATCGCAGTGATACAGGTACCGATATTCTGTCCCATGATAATAGGAAGTGCTGCACTGAACGGTACCATTCCGGTAAGGCACAGTGCCTGGAGGATACCAACCGATGCGGAAGACGACTGGATGATCGCTGTCAGCACTGCTCCGGCCACAACTCCAAGGATCGGATTGGAGAATTTCACCAGCATTCCGGTAAACTCCGGTACCTCTGCAAGAGGTTCCACAGCTCCGCTCATGGCATTCATTCCATACATCAGGATCGCAAAGCCTACAAAGATCGCTCCCACGTCCTTTTTCTTCTGGCTTTTTGTAAACATGATCAGAACCACGCCGATCAGTGCCAGGATCGGTGAAAATGACGTCGGCTTAAAAAGCCGGATAATAAAGTTATCACTCTGGATACCTGTAAGACTTAAGATCCATGAGGTTACGGTAGTACCGATATTAGCACCCATGATGATTCCCACAACCTGGGACAGCTTCATGATTCCCGAGTTTACAAAACCAACGACCATAACGGTAGTTGCCGAGGATGACTGGATCACTGCAGTCACACCCATTCCAAGAAGAACGGCTCTGATGGGATTGGAGGTAAGTGTCTCCAGGATCCGCTCAAGCTTTCCGCCTGCAACCTTCGCAAGCCCGTCTCCCATTAAGTTCATTCCATAAAGGAAAATAGCAAGTCCGCCAAGCAATGCCAGTACGCTGAAAAAGTCCATAATACTCTCCTTCACTTTCTCTTTTTGTATATGTTTGATTTCCTTTTTTCTTCATTTCAACGATTTTCATAATAGCGGCCTATTGTAAAATTTTCCCCACTGGAATGTAAAATCTGTGTAAAAAAAATAAAACAGAGGATCCTGTTACGGGAAACCGATTTCCCGTCAGGATCTCTCTGTCCTATATATCGTACAGTGGTTTTTATCCTTATGATGTGTTTTGTGCTGCGGATATTCTCATTCCGCTGAGCTGCATGCTCATGAGCAAAGCTGCCCTGCGATCTGTGATCAGAATCCGCGGATCTCCTCATCCTCAGATCCGGTCTTGTCGATGGATTTTATTACAAGGTAATAGCTGTAATCATCATTGACCTTTACTTCCACCCGGTCTCCTACACGATGACCGCGCAGTGCCTTGCCGATAGGCGATTCAATACTGATACGGTTTTCCATGGAATTTCCGCGGATGGAAGTAACCAGCTTGTACTTCTCCACCTCATTATCTTCTTCAAAAAGAACTTCCACGATATCGTCCATTCCCACTTCGTCAGATCTGGAAGCATCGGATACAATGGATGCCGTCTTCAGCATCCTCTCCAGATAACGGATGCGGCTCTCGTTCTGATTCTTATGCTTCTTGGCTGCATAATACTCAAAGTTCTCACTTAAGTCTCCCTGGGCACGTGCCTCCTTGACCGCCTCAATGGCTTCCTTACGTACTACCAGTTTACGGTGTTCGATCTCCTGCTCTATTTTTTCAACATCCTTGCGGGTAAGCTGTTCTCTCATTTCTCTGGCATCTCCTTTTCTTTATAACATTCAGACTGATCCTGGATCTGTTCTCCACTTCCTGTGAAGCTTCTGTCACAGATACAGGATTTCTGGAAGGTTACCGGAAATACCATAGCAGATACGCTCTGCTTTGTCAAACAGCGCATACCTGTTCTTCGGCTTCCTCCTGCTGGTGTACTCGCTGTTCAATATAATCTGCCATATGTTCTTTGGGGATATCCAGTAACATGGAAAATTCAGAATAGAGATGATCCTCTGCAAGCTTCAGATACCGCTCGTCTGTAGCGGTTGTTTTTTTACCATGAGATAATCTGGCCTGTTTTCTGACGTAGATCGTCTTGATGATCCGAAGAAGATCTCTGCATTCACAGGTACGGATGCATTTCTTGTAGCTATCCTCCCGGAATTTCTCATTCTCAATACTCAGTGTCTCAATGGATGGGATCTCATCGATAAGCCTCTCCGCTTCTTCCCTCGTAATGATTCCGCGAAGCACCTGCTTTCCACCTTCCACCGGTGTAAATATCTTCCCATCGGTTTCTCCTCCGGGCCTCAGTACATAATAAAGCTTCTCGCCGGAGGAACCATCCACCCTCATTGTGGTAACTCCTGTTACCTGGCAGATGCCGGTACGACCATACACAACATATTCGCCTGTTTCAAACATTCTTCCACTTCCTTTCATTTTTTTACTTTTCTTTTGTTATCCTGGCGCTTATTGTGCTCTAATGAAAGCTCCCTGCCAGGTTATATATCCAGACAAGGAGCTTCTCACTGAGGATTCTATCCTTATTTTACTACTTTTCCCATTTATTTGCAAAAGAATTCAAAAAGCTTTTTTATTTTTGTGAAATATGCCCACAATGAGGGCATATATTTTTTGTTATAATTCTTCTTTTTCTTTCTTCCCAGACGGATGTCTTCCATATGAGATTTCAGTTCCGGTGTCATACTGTCAAAGAGATAGGTTTTGCTGTTGTCTCTGCGCTCCTGCCATTCTTCTCTCATCTGCTGTTTTGCGGAAGCGATCTCATCTTTGAATCCGCGCGCTGAGATCCTGGCGGCTCCCTGTCCCATAATGATGATCTGCTCCAGTCCGTCTGATGTGGCAACTGTCACGTTATGCTTCCGTCCAATTTTATGGACAGTGCGTTCAATATACTGGTCTGCAGTTTCCGCTTCTTTTGTATAAACAACATGAATGTTATGATACTGGAAGGTTTCCTCCGGATGGCCCTCTACACGGTAGGCATCAAATACCAGGATCAGGATGCAGCCCTTGATCCCCTGATAATCGCTTAATATATCCATTAACCTGGACTGTGCCGCATGAAAGTCTGCCTGTGCCAGATCTCTTAAATCCTCCCAGGCAAATATGATATTGCAGCCGTCCACCAGCAGATAGTCCTCTCTGTGGATGGCCGGACTGCTGTTTCTCCAGGCGCCGTGACCGGTTTTTGCCGGAAGGCCGGAATCTGCTGCACCTTTGCCTCCCTTCCCGGAAAAGCTGCTTCCGCTTTCCGAATTTCCGAAGCTTCGGCTGTTATTGCTGTATTTCTTTGAGCTCACCGGACCAAAGGTTTTCTCAAAGATTGCCTTCAGTTCTTTTTCCTCTTCGTAGCTTCCATACATGGAGGTATATTTTCCACGGCCGGCATTGGCTGTTCTGTGATCCGGACTGTTTTTGGCTGTTCCCTGAACTGCACGCACTCCTGCAAAGCTGTTGTCGGAATCCTCATAGGCATCATTACTGTCCGGAAGCTGAGCTCCTTCCAGATGCATATATTCTTCTACCTCATACCAGGGAACCACGAAGCCTGCTCCATGGGCACAGAATACAGAGCCTGTAGGATTCTCAAGATCTCTCTCGGAATCATATCCGATCTCCTCTGCGATCTGCTCCTGATCCTGACAGGGTTCATAGCCCTTCAGAGTACAGGTCAGATGACCTCTGCCTCTTGTGTAGGAAACTACCTGGCTCTGATAATCCCTCATTTTTGCCACCGGCGCACTTCCTGTGATCACCGACAGCTCTCCCTGGGTTTCCGGCCCCTGAAAGGTTCCCTGCATCCTCTGGATATCCGTCATGGCACGTCCTACATTTTCTGCCGGAACCTCAAGTCGGAAGCTGTAATAGGGTTCCAGAAGAACTGTCTCCGCTTTCTTGAGGCCCTGGCGCACAGCACGGTAGGTCGCCTGCCGGAAATCTCCACCTTCCGTATGCTTCTGATGTGCCCGCCCGGTGAGAAGTGTGATCTGCATATCGGTGATGGGTGATCCGGTAAGGACTCCCAGATGCTCTTTTTCCTCCAGATGTGTCAGGATCAGCCGCTGCCAGTTCCGATCCAGCTGATCTTCATTTGCCGCAGTAAAAAACTGCAGTCCGCTTCCTCTCTCTCCCGGTTCCAGAAGAAGATGCACCTCTGCATAATGACGAAGCGGTTCAAAATGTCCCACGCCTTCCACCGGTGCGGCAATGGTTTCTTTGTATACGATATTACCGGTCCCAAATTCTACTGCCACATGAAAACCGCTCCCAGATCAGATGCTTCAGGATCTCGATCTGTACCTCGCCCATCAGCATGGCGTGGATCTCTCCCAGCTGCTCATCCCACATGATATGAAGCTGCGGTTCTTCCTCCTCCAGCTCCTTCAGGCTTTTCAGCATCCTGTGGGCGTCACAGCCCTCCGGAAGGATGATCTGATAATTCAGTACCGGTTCCAGCACCGGCATGGCAGAATCCGCCTCAATGCCAAGCCCCTCTCCCGGATATGTTTCGGTAAGACCTGTAACTGCACAGACGGTTCCTGCCTCTGCCTCTTTGAGCAATTTCAAATTTTGCACCGGAATAGATACGGATCTGATCTGCCTTTTCCTCCCAGATCTCCTCTGCCGGAATACCATTTCTTCCTGCATTGGTCAGCGTCTCCTTAACCTTCAGGCTGCCGCCGGTGATCTTCATATAAGTGAGACGGTTTCCCTGCTCATCTCTGGCGATCTTAAAGATCCTGGCTCCGAATTCTGCGGGATAGGACGGTACTGCCATGTAGGTCTCCATTCCATGGATAAAAGCATCTACGCCTTCCATCTTCAGGGCAGATCCAAAGAAGCAGGGAAAAAGCTTTCGCTCCAGGATCAGCTCTGCCACGTCCTTTTTTGCGATCGTTCCTGTTTCCAGGAAGCTTTCCAGAAGGTTCTCCTCACACATGGCGATATTTTCCAGAAAATCATCCGTTCCATTTATTTTATCAGAAGTGCCCTGCGTTCCGGATATATTCTCTTTTTCTGCTTCACTGGCGTTGTCTTTCAGCTGTATTCCTTCAGCTGACGGATATTTCCCGGAGTTATCCACAGGATTCTCCTTTTTCCCTGCTGCTTCTGCACCGGAGCATTCCAGTTCTCCACTAAAATCCACACAGCATCCGCTTAATTTCTTCTTCAGCTCCTCAAGAAGTCTTTCCCTGTCTGTTCCTTCCTGATCCATTTTATTTACAAAAAGAAATGTTGGGATCTTATACTGTGTCAGCAGTCTCCACAATGTCTGTGTATGCCCTTGCACACCATCTGCTCCGTTGATCACCAGGATCGCATAATCCAGCACCTGCAGGGTACGCTCCATCTCAGCAGAAAAATCCACATGCCCCGGTGTATCCAGAAGTGTCACTTCCATATCCCCCATGGAAAAAACTGCCTGCTTTGAAAAAATGGTGATTCCTCTCTCCCTCTCAAGCTCATAGGTATCCAGATACGCATCCTTGTGATCGACTCTTCCGATTTTCCGGATCCTTCCGCATTTAAAAAGCAGGCCTTCCGATAATGTCGTCTTTCCTGCATCCACATGGGCAAGCACGCCCAGGCTTATATGTCTGTGTTTTATATTCTGAGGTTTTTCTCCCATTGAAAATACCCCTTCTGTTGTAATGATATCCAATATCATAACATAGAAAGGGGTATAAGTCGAATTTTGTTTCGGTCTGTGATTCAGGAATCCAGGTAGGCTTTCAGCTTCTCCAGATCCTTTTTCATATCTGCTCTTCCTGTCTGGTAGATCCGCTCCAGATTGCTCTCATCACGCTCGATCATCGCCGCCTGGATGGGACTGCTCGGACGGATGATATGAATGCGCCCCTCTTTTTCCAGAGAAGCCAGTTCCTCCAGTGTTTCATTATAATGGATATGCCGTTCCTCCAGATCCTTCAGAAAAGCCGGATATTTATGTAATACTGCTTTCAGAAAAAGCTGCATCTCGGGTTTGCTTTTTTTCGGTACTTCACATCTCTGGTAAGCACCACTACGTTTTTTCGTATCCCCGGGAAAGCATCCACTTAACAGGGATCGGATCAGACACACCACCATCCAGAAGTCTCTTTCCCCCAAGCTTCACCGGTCGGGAAGCTACCGGGATCGATGCCGACGCACGCATCCATTCAATATCCTCCACATCTCCGTTGGGACATTCATGATACACCGGTTTTCCTGTATCCAGGTCCGTACACACCACTGTAAATTTCATGGGATTTTCTGCGTAGGTCTGACGGTCAAAAATATCCAGCTTCCAGGGCAGTTCATAATATCCGAATTCCCGGCTGTATACATCTCCTGTGGTGATCCAGTTCCGGATGCTTGCAAGTCTTTTATCCTTGCAGTACTTTTTGTTATAGCGAAGAACTCTTCCGATCTGCCTGGACTTATAATTGCATCCAAAAACAGCTCCAGCCGATACGCCCACCGCACTGTCCGCATAAATCTCATTTTCCATCAGAACATCGATCACGCCGGCTGTATACAAACCTCGCATACCGCCGCCCTCCATAACGATACTGAATTTTTTCAATTGTGTTTCTTCCATTTATTTGTCCTCTGTATTCTGTCTGGCAGACTCTGCTGCCCTTATGCTGTCATCTTTATGTCCCATTTATTGTACTTTTTGAATTATATCGGTCTTTTCTGCCATATATCTATATCCATTATCAGAATATCTTGGTTGTCCACTTGCTCATATCCCAGACTTCATTTACCACATCCTGGTAAAATTCCGGTTCATGGCAGATGAGAAGAATACTTCCGCGGTATTCCCGGAGAGCTTTTTTCAGCTCGTCTTTTGCATCTACATCCAGATGATTGGTAGGCTCGTCCAGAAGAAGAATATTGGTGTCACGGTTCACCAGCTTGCAAAGACGCACTTTTGCCTGCTCACCACCGCTTAAAACTCGTACCTGGCTCTCAATATGCTTGGTCGTCAGGCCGCATTTTGCCAGTGCGGAACGCACTTCATACTGGGAAAATGACGGAAATTCCTGCCAGAGCTCTTCGATACAGGTAGTTCGATTCTCACCTTTAACTTCCTGCTCAAAATATCCGATCTCAAGGTTCTCGCCCTGCTCCACACTTCCGGAAAGAGGCTTGATCAGTCCAAGAAGGCTTCGAAGAAGTGTTGTTTTTCCTATTCCATTGGTTCCCACCAGTGCGATCTTCTGTCCTCGCTCCATAGTAAAATTCAGTGGCTTGGAAAGCGGCTCATCATAACCGATCACAAGGTCATGTGTCTCAAAAAGCATCTTTCCTGGTGTTCGGCCATAACGGAATTTGAACTCCGGCTTCGGCTTCTCTGCTGCCAGCTCGATCACATCCATCTTGTCCAGCTTTTTCTGGCGGGACATAGCCATGTTTCTTGTGGAAACACGGGCCTTATTCCTTGCTACAAAATCCTTCAGCTCACTGATCTCCTGCTGCTGTTTGCGGTAAGCAGCCTCCAGCTGTGCCTTCTTGACCGCATAGACCTCCTGGAAATGATCGTAATCTCCTACATAACGGTTCAGTTCCTGATTTTCCATATGATAGATAATGTTAACTACAGAATTCAGGAAGGGAATATCGTGGGAAATAAGGATAAAGGCATTCTCATAATCCAGCGTACGGATAATCACTTTTTTGCCTGCCATGGTCTGCACGGCCTGTTTATATGCCTGAAACTGTTCTTCCTCCGTTGGGAAATCATTTCTTCCAAGATAGAGAAATTCACTTCGGAAAAGT
>ENA-OQKC01000648-OQKC01000648.1-human-gut-metagenome-genome-assembly--contig:-NODE-648-length-14250-cov-2.854634_pt1 | contig 14250 bp, 16 predicted proteins | sample MGYA00242774_ERZ504790 | MGnify/ENA primary metagenome ERZ504790 (study PRJEB26092, sample SAMD00036419) | human gut metagenome | host: Homo sapiens | study: EMG produced TPA metagenomics assembly of...
ATCCCCATAACCATTACGGCTACAGGGATTTATATATTAGCAATGTATTATATTACTTGCTCAAAGCAGTAGCCACGTCAACCGCACAAGCCACTGTACATCCTACCATCGGGTTGTTACCGATACCCAGGAATCCCATCATTTCCACGTGAGCAGGAACTGATGAAGAACCGGCGAACTGAGCGTCTGAGTGCATACGGCCCATAGTGTCCGTCATACCGTAAGAAGCAGGACCGGCAGCCATGTTGTCCGGGTGAAGAGTACGACCTGTACCACCACCTGATGCAACTGAGAAATAAGGCTTACCTGCAAGAACACGTTCTTTCTTGTAAGTACCTGCAACCGGATGTTGGAAACGAGTCGGGTTAGTAGAGTTACCGGTGATAGATACGTCTACACCTTCTTTCCACATGATAGCTACACCTTCGCGAACATCATCGGCTCCGTAGCATTTTACTTTTGCACGAGGACCGTCAGAATAAGCGATTTCACGAACTACTTTCAGTTCACCTGTGAAATAATCGAATTCAGTCTGAACGTATGTAAATCCGTTGATACGAGAGATGATCTGTGCAGCGTCTTTGCCCAAACCGTTCAAGATACAACGCAGAGGTTCTTTACGTACTTTGTCTGCTTTTGCAGCGATTTTGATAGCACCTTCGGCAGCAGCGAATGATTCGTGACCTGCCAGGAATGCGAAACATTTAGTTTCTTCGCGCAGCAACATAGCAGCCAGGTTACCGTGACCGATACCTACTTTACGGTCGTCGGCTACAGAACCCGGAATACAGAATGCCTGCAGACCGATACCGATAGCTTCGGCAGCTTCGGCAGCGTTTTTGCAACCTTTCTTCAATGCAATGGCAGAACCTACTACGTAAGCCCACTTGGCATTTTCGAAACAGATAGGCTGAGTTTCTTCACAAGTTTTATAAGGATCAAGTCCGGCAGCTTCGCAGATTGCGTTAGCTTCTTCGATGTCTTTGATGCCGTTTTCGTTCAAAGCAGCAATGATCTGTTTGATACGACGGTCTTGGCTTTCAAATTTTACTTCTCTAATCATATTCTTTCCTCCTTATAATTATTCGTGACGTGGATCAATTTTCTTAACAGCTCCCTGTTCTTCAGTTACACGTCCGTAAGTACCTGTAACTTTCTTCAACGCTTCGTTAGCATCAGTACCCTTCTTGATTTCGTCCATGAACTTACCCATGTGAACGAATTCGTAACCGCAGATTTCGTCGTTCTTATCCAGGAATACGTTCTTGATGTAACCTTCAGCCATTTCAAGGTAACGGGGACCTTTAGCCAAAGTACCATACAAAGTACCTACCTGGCTGCGAAGACCTTTACCCAAGTCTTCCAGACCGGCACCGATAATCAGACCGCCTTCTGAGAAAGCCGACTGAGTACGTCCGTAAACGATTTGAAGGAATAGTTCGCGCATTGCTGTGTTGATAGCGTCACAAACCAAGTCGGTGTTCAATGCTTCCAATACAGTCTTGCCCGGAAGGATTTCAGCAGCCATGGCAGCCGAGTGAGTCATACCTGAGCAACCGATAGTTTCTACCAATGCTTCCTGGATGATACCTTCTTTTACGTTAAGGGTTAGTTTACAAGCACCCTGCTGAGGAGCACACCAGCCAATACCGTGTGTCAAACCAGAGATGTCTTTAATTTCTTTTGATTTTACCCACTTTCCTTCTTCAGGAATAGGAGCCGGTCCGTGATTGGGACCTTTCTTCACAACACACATGTGTTCTACTTCGTGTGAATAAGTCATATTCTTTACGTTTTTTGGTAATAAAATAAATATTCGTAACCACGTGAAAAGATTGGTTATTCTTTTCGCCTACAAAGTTAGTCGTTTTATTCTTTTCTGCAACTTGTTGCCCGTCACTTTTTATCTTTAAATAAAATAAATTTATTGCAGGACAGCATTTTGCAAACTAGAGTTGCCAAAATGTTTTTTCTTTCCGATGAAATTTCTATCTTTGTACCTATATTATAATGATAGGAATGGAAGCAAATAAAATAGCAATTACGGACGAAGCTTTGCGCCGAGGTGCGGAAGAGGGCATGGATGGTTTCTTGAAGGTGTTTATAGATAAATACCTGGAGGTGACAGGAGGTGTTGTCAATGCGGAAACAATGCCTTTGCTCAATGGTTACCAGCATTCATTGTTGGGGTATCATTTCTTGCGTGAAGAAATAAATGAAGGTGGTTTTGTACAATTGATACAGAATGGTTTTGGACCTTATATCTTTGATAATCCTTTTGCAAAAGCAATGCGGCAGTTTGGAGCGAAAGAATTTGCCAAATTGATTTATAGCGCGAAGAAAATATATGATGAGAACCGTGCTGATTTGGAAAAGGACAGGGATGATGAGGAATTTATGGCAATGTATGAGCAATACGAGGCCTTTGATGAGTTGGAAGAGCAGTTCATGGATATGGAAGAGTCGGTAACTGCCCGGATTGCAGAATATGTGGACAATCATATTGAGGAGTTTGCGGAGATTGTATGACAAGGACTTTTGCGTACTTTGTCGGGTATAAGCTCATGCGTTTTGATATAAAAAAAGTAAGTTGGCTTCAATAGCTAAGTAAGATACGTTCGTTGGCTGACGAACCTATGTTGCTTGGTCAAGCAAGTTAACTTACTTTTTTTGTCTTGTTATTCCGGTGTCATTCCATTTATTGTTTCCTGATAAACCAACCTTTGATATAGGCGGTTGCCAGTACGGCAAGTCCTGCCGCCAGGCAGATTCCCGTAAACACCAGCCCGTAACCGTTCAAGAAAGCTACCGGAGCGAAAGTTATCAGAGAAATCTCTACCGGGGCGATGAACAAGTAAGCCAGTGCATAGTTATCCAGGCATCGGCTGCGCATTTTGGGGTCTGCAACGCGGAGCAATGCGATGCCCATAGCCATAGTTCCTGTAAACCATCCCCATGTGAAGATAGCTTTCTCGAACCAACATTCTTTCATTAGTTTGCGGGCCATGACCAGAACATAAATCAGGGTTGCGATTAATCCTGAGACTAACAGAATTAATAAGGGTATGATGTACTCTATTACAACAGATATTTTAATGGAAGCAATTCCAAAAGCTACCAGAAAATCGGTAAAGGCTCCGCTGATGTGGCCTATGGTTTGCGGGCAGACATAATCACTGGTTCTTGTTTTGTCGAATATCTTTTTGATGAATATACCTACCACAAATGCACAACTGAATACCGGCAGTTCAAACCCCGGCATAAAGTGGGATACTGTTTTGCTGATGCAGTATCCGCCTAATGCTATCACTGCTACGATGATAAGATTGAAGGTCAGCGGGTCAATGGAGATGGAAGAGCAAGAACTTTCACCCATGCTTTCCCGTTTGTCGCCGGGCAACAGGCCTGTCTGTAATTCGTGAGGAAGGTCATCGTAATTGGCGAGGAAGGAGGTGTGCCCTTTCTTTGTCCCCCATTTTATGATGATCAGTCCGATAATGACTGCCGCTACGATACCGAAGGTGGCGGCAGTCATGGCCAAAGTTAGAATTTCGTCATATCCGAACTGGCTGAAAGCCTGTCCGATGGCTGCTGCTGTACCGTGCCCGCCGCAATAGCCGCTTGGCATAGTGATGCCGAAGGCAGGGTTCAAGGGCCATATCCGGTTCAGGACAAGCAATCCCAACAGTCCTCCAAAAGCCCATTGCAACAACATTCCTGCCTGTGAATATGCCCACATGCTGCCTATATTGTCTGCATCTCCTTTGGCTGCCTTTTGTGAGATGAGGGGGAGAGCGCCGAAAATGAAGGCTATCAATATGCCGGCATAAGTTCCTGTTTGGGTGGAAAGAGGTATGATGCCGAAACCGTGAGGTCCCAAGGACAGTCCTATAAACCCGGCCAACAGGCTGGGGGGGATGAACAGCCTTTGGATGAATCTTATTTTTACTCTCATGAGTTTGCCGAGCAGTAGCAGTACTGAGATGATGCCTGTATCGACAAAGAGTGTCCACGGGGTGAAATCGGTCATAAATCTAGGGCTTGTTTGGATGTATTCGTTGAAGAATACAGCGTTCATAAATAGTTTATTTTACCGAATCGGTAGAAATGGAAATTGATCTTATCGGCAAAAATAATGTATAGGTATCATGTAATATCTTAGGTTTTATTGTTATTAAGTCGTTTTGTTTCAAAGATAGGAAATAAAGTGATACTATAGCCAAACTGCTTGTTCTTTTATGTATTAATTTTATTAATGGGTTAATGGCGGATAGGCTACAAGTGAATTTCGGTGAAAAAAATAGTTAAAACAAAAGATAAAGCAAGTCTTATCAGAGGATGAAACATGAATAAAAATAATGTTAAAAGATAAGTGGCGACGCAGTATTTAAGCCAATTTTTCATTTAATCATTAAAACAATAAAAAGAATTAAGTTTCTTTCTTGGAAACCGATTCTTTTATTTAATTTTGCAAACCCTAATAATTATAAAGAAGAAAATGAAAAAAATGAAATTGGCAGTAGTATTTGCTGCATTTGTATCTGTGTTTGGTTTTAGTTCTTGTTTGGACGATGGTGAAAGCGGTCCGGCTCAGCTTCAATGGGTTGTTAATGTAAATGATGGATCTTACACAGGAGTAAGTTTTATTCCAGATGGTGCTCCGACAGTGAAATGGACAACAGGTGCGGTTACTTTAACACAGTATGGTCTTCCTGAGGGGACTAAGCGTGCTTTGCTTACTTATACAATTCCTGAGGGACAAAATATTACAGAAGATACAAAAACATTGAAAGTAGAACTGGTTCCGGGATATTGTAGCCCAATTCCTATTGCAAATATTTCAAACAAACCGGATACATTGATTGAGTATACATCGAAAATACAGGGATTTACTAAATTTCTAGCTGGTGTGCCTGCTGTATATACTAATGGTAGATATTTGATGATTAATTGTACTTATCAAGCAGCTGAAATTGCTAAAGTAGGTCTAGTGCCTAATCGTGTAAGTGCTGCAAAAGATACTTTGTATTTAGATTTAAAGTTAAAAACCAAGGAAGGTTATAAAAATGGTTATACTTATTATGCAACTAACTATGATTTGTGGTCATGTGATGAGATTCATGATATGATTCCTTCTAATAAAAGTCAAGATTCAATTTATGTGACAGTTAGGGCTCTATCTGCTGATGGAGGACAGGAAAAACTTGATTCAATGACAACTATGGCAATATATCGACCTTATTAAGATATATTATTATGAACAGTAAAAATACTCTTTTTGCTTACAGTTTAGTAAGTAAAAAGAGATTTTTATTTGTCTTCTATAGATTATTAAGTTTCTATATATTGGGGGTAAGAAATTTGACGGGTCCGTACTTCTTATTTTCCTGTTCTATATCTTTCTTTAGTATTCAGTATATACCTCCTGTCGTGTGAAAGAGTTGACATAAATTTTAAACGGTTTCGATTCTTCTTGCTGCCGTAATAACAACATATCACATTCATTCCTGTTGCATAAGCCTTTTCTCTTCCCTGATTAAGCCTTTTTATACGGATGTATTCTATCTCCATAGCCTTTGGAGTTGTCTCCATAAGCTTTGGAGTTATCTCCCAAGGCTATGGAGTTAACTCCCAAGGCTTGCGGAGATAAAACAAACAGGAAGAAAACCCTTAACCATGGGGCAGGAAAGGTTTAGAGATATGGATAAGATCTTTTAAGGATGAATCTGATTATAAAACTATGCATTCCCTATGGAGAGAAAGTTCCCAGACATCCTTCTTCTGAATTAGCGTTTGTTTTTTATATTCTAAAGCTTTCAATGTTTTTTCTTTAGTCATATTTCCTTAGTTATATTTGTCTTTCTTTTGAATCTATAATAAAAGTAGGCTTATTTTTTTGATTCCCCCAAGAGAAGTATGCGTTTTTTTATTCGTTTATTCCAGTGAATTAATTACCTTTGCATTTCATTGAAGTTGAACTGAGGTAAATAGATTAGGCATTGAATTACAAAGATTTATTTAAACGAGTAATATCGCTGATTTCATCTCCGGCAAAAGCATGGGAGGAAATTGGCAAGGAAGAGGATAGGCGTAAAGTGCTGGGAGCATTTGTTTATCCCATGATAGGTTTATGCGGATTGTCCGTTTTTATAGGTACATTCATTGGGAATACGGCAGGGGTCGCTGCTTTCCAGATAGCAATGACACGATGTTGTGCTATATTTGTATCCTTGTTCGGAGGATATTTTTTGGCGGCATACGCCATAGACCAGTTGGGCAAGAAACTGTTAGGACGTGAAGACCAGTATGAACTAAATCAGCAGTTTGTAGGTTATTCTATGGTAGTGACTTTTGTGCTCGATATTGTCAGTGGGTTGTTCTCTATTTCCATTCTCCATTGGATATTGCAATTTTATACTATATTCGTGGTGTTCGAGGGTGCACGTACCCTGATGAAGGTAAATGAAGAGAAACTGACACGATACACCTTGATTGCTTCAGTTATTATAATTGTTTGTCCGGCATTGATTGCCGCTGTGTTTAATGAGTTATCTGTTATTTTAAATTAATGAAACCGACTCCTATTAATATAAAGAATAAGCGTGCATCATTCGATTATGAATTTATCGATACGTACACGGCAGGTATCGTGCTCACGGGAACCGAGATAAAGTCCATCCGTTTGGGCAAAGCCAGTCTGGTAGATACCTATTGTTATTTTGTGCAAGGCGAGTTGTGGGTGAAGAATATGCACATAGCCGAATACTTTTACGGCTCATACAATAACCATTCTGCCCGTCGCGAACGTAAATTGTTGTTGAATAAGAAAGAACTGCGGAAATTGGAAGAAGCCGGAAAGAACCCCGGTTTTACGATTGTCCCTGTCCGTCTGTTTATTAATGAGAAAGGACTGGCGAAGCTGGTTGTCGCATTGGCTAAAGGTAAGAAACAATATGATAAGCGCGAGTCATTGAAAGAGAAGGACGACCGTCGCGAAATGGACCGTATGTTTAAAAGGTAAGTGAAATCCGTGTTATCCGTACCCCAAAATAGACTTATGGCTACATTAAAACAACTAATTGACGAGAGAGTTCTCATTCTTGATGGTGCAATGGGAACTATGATACAAAGGTATAATTTGTCTGAACAGGATTTCCGGGGAGAGCGTTTTGCTGAGATGCCCGGACAGATGAAGGGCAATAATGACTTGCTTTGTCTTACCCGCCCTGATGTGATAAAGGATATCCACCATAAATATCTGGAAGCAGGGGCTGATATTATTGAAACAAATACGTTCAATGCCCAACGGGTTTCGATGGCAGATTATCATATGCAGGATTTGTGCCGTGAGATTAATCTGGCCGCTGCCGGACTTGCTCGCGAAATGGCTGACGAATATACCGCGAAGACCCCTCATAAACCTAGATTTGTAGCAGGTTCGGTAGGTCCTACCAACAAAACTTGTTCCATGAGTCCGGATGTCAATAATCCGGCCTTGCGTGCTTTGACATACGATGAACTGGCCGCTGCCTATCAGGAACAAATGGAAACTTTGCTGGAAGGAGGAGTGGATGCGCTTCTGATAGAAACCATTTTCGATTCCCTGAATGCCAAAGCGGCCATTTATGCTGCGGAAACGGCAATGAAGAAGATAGGGCGTGAGGTTCCTCTTATGCTTTCTGTTACTGTTTCGGATATTGCAGGACGTACTCTTTCGGGGCAAACATTGGATGCTTTTCTGGCATCCGTACAGCATGCGCCTATTTTTTCTATCGGCCTGAACTGCTCGTTCGGAGCGAAACAATTGAAACCTTTTCTGGAAGGGCTGGCTGCACGGGCACCTTATTATATAAGTGCCTATCCCAATGCCGGACTTCCTAACAGTTTGGGACAGTATGACCAGACTCCGGAGGAAATGGCTTCAGAAGTGAAGGAATATATCGATGAAGGATTAGTAAACATTATCGGTGGTTGTTGTGGTACAACGGAGGAATATATTGCAAAATATCAGGAATTGATCGTTTCCGGTTCTGCCTGGGTATCTCCTCATATCCCTGCCACCACTCCTGAGAGGCTGTGGCTTTCCGGGTTGGAGCTGTTGGAGCAGACTCCCGAAATGAATTTTATTAATGTAGGCGAACGGTGCAATGTGGCCGGATCCCGTAAGTTCCTCCGTTTAATCAATGAAAAGAAATATGAGGAAGCGCTAAGTATCGCTCGCAAGCAGGTGGAAGACGGTGCTTTGGTGATTGATGTAAATATGGATGACGGTTTGCTGGATGCCCGGGAGGAGATGACTACTTTCTTGAATCTGGTCATGTCCGAACCCGACATAGCCCGTGTACCTGTTATGATTGACTCTTCCAAGTGGGAAGTCATTGAGGCCGGACTGAAATGCCTGCAAGGAAAGTCCATTGTCAATTCTATTTCTTTGAAGGAAGGGGAGGAGATATTTATAGAACATGCCCGTCTGATAAAAAAACTGGGAGCTGCCGTTGTAGTGATGGCTTTCGATGAAAAAGGACAGGCAGATACTTTTGAACGTAAGATTGAAGTCTGTGCCCGTGCTTATAAAATATTGACAGAACAGGTGGATTTTAATCCTCATGATATCATTTTCGACCCTAATGTACTGGCTGTGGCTACGGGTATTGAGGAACATGATAATTATGCGGTGGATTTTATCAAGGCTACCGGATGGATCAAAAAGAATTTGCCCGGTGCACACGTCAGTGGTGGCGTGAGCAACCTGTCGTTCTCCTTCCGTGGAAATAACTATATCCGTGAGGCGATGCATGCCGTGTTTCTTTATCACGCTATCCGTCAAGGTATGGATATGGGTATTGTAAATCCTGCTGCTTCGGTGCTCTATACGGATATTCCTGCTGATGTGCTGGAACGGATAGAGGATGTGGTCTTAAACCGTAGGCCCGATGCTGCCGAACGTTTGATAGAGACTGCTGAGGCGTTGAAAAATACGGCGACCGGAACAGAAGCGGTGAAACAGGATGTGTGGCGTGAAGAACCGATGGTAGAGAAACGGCTTCAGTATGCCTTGATAAAAGGCATTGGCGATCATTTGGAAGAGGATTTGGCAGAAGCGGTTAAACTGTATCCTAAAGCAGTGGATATTATTGAGGGTCCGCTAATGGAAGGTATGAATAAAGTCGGAGAATTGTTTGGAGCAGGGAAAATGTTTTTACCGCAAGTTGTGAAGACTGCCCGTACCATGAAAAAGGCGGTAGCGATTTTGCAGCCGCTTATTGAGGCCGACAAACAGGAAGGTGTCCGCAGTGCAGGAAAAGTATTGATGGCTACCGTAAAAGGGGATGTGCATGATATTGGGAAGAATATCGTATCAGTGGTCATGGCTTGTAATAACTATGAAATTATAGACCTTGGCGTGATGGTTCCTGCCGAAATGATAGTCAGGAAGGCTATAGAGGAAAAGGTGGATATAATAGGATTAAGCGGGCTGATTACTCCATCATTGGAAGAAATGGCGCATGTGGCTGTAGAGTTAAAGCGTGCGGGGCTGGACATTCCCATTATGATTGGAGGAGCCACTACTTCCAAGCTACATACTGCCTTGAAAATAGCACCTGTTTATGGAGGTCCGGTCATTCACATGAAAGATGCTTCACAGAATGCCTTGGTAGCCGCCCGTTTGCTGAATCCGGAATCTTCTTTTGAGTTTGTGGAAAGGCTGAACAAAGAATATGAGGATCTTCGTCTGAAAAACAGTGCCAAGCAGGTAAAAACGGTATCTTTGGAAGAAGCTCAGAAAAATAAATTGAACCTTTGGTCATAAAGAAGTGTCCCCCAAAAAGTTAAACACAAAACTTTTTGGGGGCACTTCATAAAATTACGACTTTTTTTATCTGCCCATTTTATTCGAAAGAATAAGAAGCTATTTGCTAGCAAACAAAACAGTATCCCGCCTGAAATAACCCATTATATTAGGCGGGATACTGTTTTATGTTATGGATATATTTCTAGGACTGCTTAGAATTTACTGAGAAACTCTTCCGCTTTTTCCAGATTTTCGGGTTTGCCGATATCAAGCAATTGCAAGTCATCTTCTACATAGCACTGGATGTCGACCCTGTGACATATGGAGAGATAGAAATCGATAATGGAATATTTTCCTTTGGGAAGGAGATGTAAAATTTTAGGGGTGGTCACTTGTATTCCGCTATAGGCGTATTCCTGGTATTCCCCTTCTCTATACCGGAATCCTGCCGGTTTGGTTTCCATGGTGTCCTTATTGACCCAGCCACATAACAGATTGTCGTCATTAAACAACAGGTAACGGGAGGTCTTGCGTGGACTGACTAAAAGGGTGGCATTGATGTTAGGACTATGCTGGTGATAATACATCAGACTTTCAAAATCGCAATTGGAAAGGATATCTACGTTGTGGAGCAAGTAGCATTCTTTCCGCATAACTCCTAAGGTTTTTTCGATTATCTCTTCCTCATCCATCCCTTTGTTCAGATTTTCGAATATCAGTTCATACGGGGTTTCGCCTTTTTGGGTAAACATATTCTCAGGATGGTATAATAAATGGTATGCTTTTTCCAAACCGCCGCCGGTATCAAGCAGGCAGTCTGTTTCGTCCGAGATTTGTATGTTGACTCCAAAGTTCTGGTTAGCTTCCAGAAAAGCAAGAATCTGATTGGAAAAGTGGTGTACATTGATCACTATTTCATCAAATCCTGCTGCTTTCAGCTTTAAGATGATGTGCTCTAACATGGTTTTTCCACCTACCGTTACTAAAGCTTTGGGACGGGTGTCTGTTATAGGTTTAAGTCGGCTGCCTAGTCCGGCGGCAAAAATCATTGCTTTCATAATGTTCTTTCAAATGTTTGTTCTATATTCTGTTCACGGTGTATGAGTTCTACTTTTACACCGAATTTTTTATTGATATGTTCTGCCATGTGTTGCGCTGAATAAACAGAACGGTGTTGTCCGCCTGTACAGCCGAAACATACAGACAGATTGCTGAAACCTCGTTCCATGTATCTTTTTACTGAAGCATCCACTAAAGAATAGGCAGCATTTAAAATGGGAATATTTCCCCGTCTTCTTCCAAAAAACGAATAACAGGCTCGTCTAACCCGGTGAAAGGTTTGTAACGTTCATATTTTCCGGGATTGTTTACGGCACGGCAGTCGAAAACATACCCGCCACCGTTGCCTGTGGGGTCGTTGGGTATTCCTTTTTTGTAGGCAAAACTCATAACCTTCACAGTGAGTTGCCGTTTTTTTAAGTCATCTTTAAATTGTTTCAGTTCGGTCAGGTCTTTTAGTACGGAACACAGGTAGGAATATTCGGGGTATTCATTATGAAGCAATTGTCGCAGGTTCTCGATGGCGTATGGTACACTTTGGATGAAATGTGGCTTCTTTTCGAAATAGCCACGGAAACCGTAGGCTCCCAATACCTGCAAGGTGCGGAAGAGTACGAAGTGACGCAACTGGCTAAAGAAATAATCACGGTCTACTGGTTTGTATTTGGAGAGGGCGTCTATATATTCTTCCAACAGTTCGTTGCGCAGGGTTTCGGGAAATTTAGCTTTAGCCTGCCATAAGAAAGAGGCTACGTCATAGAAAAACGGTCCTTTACGTCCTCCCTGGAAATCAATGAACCAAGGTGCTCCATCCTTTATCATCACGTTTCTGCTTTGGAAATCCCGATACATAAAGGTGGCGGAAGAGCTGCGTAACAGTACATCACTCATTTTTTGAAAGTCATCTTCCAGCTTGTCTTCTTGAAACTCCAGGCCGGTAGCTTTCAAAAAGCAGTATTTAAAATAGTTCAAGTCCCAAAGGATAGAACGTTGGTTGAATTCGGCTTGGGGATAACAGTGTGAAAAATCAAAGCCGTCTGCTCCGGCAAATTGGATAGAAGGCAGTAGGCGGATGGTCTTGCGCAGCATTTCTTTCTCCTCTTCGGAGAAGACGCTGGTCGCCCGCCCTTTTTCAATAGCGTTGAACAACAGGATATCTCCTAAATCTTCTTGCAAATAACAATTCTTGTCTTCAGAACAGATGTATACTTCTGGAACAGGAAGACCTTTCTTGCGGAAGTGTGCTGCCATATAAAGAAAGGCTTCGTTTTCTTCTTTGGAAGTGCCGTATACGCCAATCAGTTTTTGGGTTCCGGTCAGCCGGAAATAACGCCTGTTGGAACCGGATGAGGGTAATTCTACAATCTCTTCGGGTACTTCTCCGAGATAGGTTTGATATAGGTTCTGTAAATCCTCTGTAATCATAATCATATTTTGGAACAAAGATATATATTATTCTCCCTTTCTTGGCTGATTTGCAAAGAAAGTTAATGCTTTAGTTCCAAATTATGAGAAAATTACTTGTTTTTACTCTTTCATCCGTATCAGTGCATTTGAAATGATGGCAGTCACTCCGCCTGTTGTAATGCCGGATGAGAAAATATTCTTTATTGATTCCGGAAATTGACATAGTATTTCAGGAACCATTTCTACACTTAAACCTAAAGCGAAACTAAGTGCGATGACTAATGTTGCTTTCCGGTTGATCTTTTGTGCTGCGATAATACGAATGCCTGCTGAAGCTACTGTTCCGAACATCAGTAAAGTAGCGCCTCCCAATACAGGTTCGGGCATTAGGGAGAAAATTAATCCTACACTGGGAAATAATCCTAATAGAATAAGAAAACCTGCAATGTAATAGCCTACATATCGGCTGGCTACTCCTGCCAGTTGTATCATACCGTTATTTTGCGCGAAAACGGAGTTTGGAAAAGAGTTGAGAATACCTGCCAGCATCGAATTGAATCCGTCTGCCAAAATTCCTCCCGAAGCACGTTTGATGAATGTTTTTCCTTCTACAGGTTCTCCTTGATATCAGTGAGTTGGCAGTAATGTCTCCATAGGCTTCTATGGCTGTATCAAGAATACTACCCAAAGCTATGAATGCGGAAAAGTCGAAATCCAGTCCGTAGTTTAAATGGGACGGGGAATATTGAAACCACCAAAACTTTGTACTGCCGAGAAATCAATTCTACCGAGTCCCCAGGCAACTAAATATCCTATAATCAGACCGATAACGATGGAACTCATACGTAGGTAGCGGTTGGAACTTCTATTAAAAAGGATAATGAGGATAAGTACCAGCAGAGCTAGACCTAGATTCTCAAAACTTCCGAAAGTGCCGTTGCTTTGGGCGGAAACACCCCCGCCACAAGCTGTGATACCTACTTTTATCAGGCTCATTCCAATCAAAGTGACTACAATGCCCGATACCAGAGGGGTGATTATTTTACGGGTATATTTTAAGATGCGGCTGATGACCATCTCTACAGATGATGCCACGATGCAAGTGCCGAAAATCAGTGGAAGTCCGCCCAGCATACCTGCCGAGATGATGGGACCGATAAATGAAAAACTGGTTCCTTGGATACATAAGAGACCGGTGCCGATGCCTCCTATCCGTCTGCATTGGATAAAGGTAGAAATACCTGAGGCAAAGAGAGACATGGATACTAGGAAACTGGTGGTTTCCAAATCCAGTTTTAATGCTCCAGCGATGATAAGAGGCGGAGTGATGATGGCTACAAAAATAGCAAGCAAATGCTGTATGGCAGCAAAAATGGCCTCTCGTACAGGGGGGCGGTCGTTCAATCCGTAAATCAGTCCGGTATTGGATTGGGCGGTTTGAGATTCCTGCATGGGGTTATCTTATTTTGATTTCACAATTGTCCAGACTTTCAATGATGGCCAATGATTCTACGCGGATACCTGCATTACGCAAATAATCTCCGCCATGTTGGAATGCTTTTTCGATGATGAATCCCATTCCGGACAGTTCGGCTCCGGCTTTTTCTACCAAATCGATGATACCCTTGGCTGCATTGCCGTTGGCGAGAAAGTCGTCAATAAAAAGAACACGGTCTCCTTTGGACAGGAAATCTTTGCTGACACATACATCATAAGAACGGTCTTTAGTAAATGAATATACACTGGTGGTGAGCATATTTTCCATTGTGACGGGTTTCTTTTTCTTGGCGAAGACAACAGGAAGTTCCAGTAAGTAGCCTACCATGATGGCGGGTAGCTATACCACTGGCTTCGATGGTCATAACTTTATTGATATTGGTAGAGGCGAAACGGCGTACGAAATTCTACAGCAATGGATTTCATGAGGATAGGATCCATTTGGTGATTGATGAAATTGTCTACTTTCTAGTATTCCTCCTTCGAAACATTTT
>ENA-OQKC01000649-OQKC01000649.1-human-gut-metagenome-genome-assembly--contig:-NODE-649-length-14210-cov-2.472414_pt1 | contig 14210 bp, 13 predicted proteins | sample MGYA00242774_ERZ504790 | MGnify/ENA primary metagenome ERZ504790 (study PRJEB26092, sample SAMD00036419) | human gut metagenome | host: Homo sapiens | study: EMG produced TPA metagenomics assembly of...
GACCGTTTAAATATTGAACGAAAAGAAGAAGCATCAATTAAGAAAACAATTGGTATGCCTTTAAAAGCTGCATTTACCGCATTAACAGGACTGCAAGATCCCCGTTTGCAAGAGCAATTTCGCCGATACTTTGTAACAAGTTCCAATGCAATTATGACCAAGAATACAGTTCTTTTTGACGACACTATTACTGTACTGAGGAAATTAAAACAGGCCGGCTGTCAAATTGCCATAGTATCGAATAAATATCGTTTTCGTATCAACGAAAGTATTGAAAAATTTCAATTGCACAGCTATATTGACACTGTAATCGGCGGTGAAGATGTATCCATAGCCAAACCTTCTCCTGAAGGATGTTTGAAAGCAATGGAACAACTTCAAGCACAACCTGAGAACACGGTATATATCGGAGACAGTGTGATTGATGCAAAAACAGCGCAAAGTGCGGGAATTGCATTGATTGCGGTTACAACAGGGACAGACACTGCTGAGGATCTGAAAGCATATCCTTATTTAAAAATCTGCAACTGCCTGGCTGAAATTACAGATATCATATGTAAATAAAAGAGAGGTGCCATTATGATATCATATTATGTCATTGACGCTTTTTCCACGCAACTGTTTCACGGAAATCCTGCAGGCGTGTGTATATTGAAAACTCCGCTTCCAGAACAAATCATGCAGCAAATTGCATTCGAGAATAATTTAGCTGAAACCGCATTTGTTTTTCAGGAAGGAGGACTCTTACGACTACGCTGGTTTACTATAATTCCATGTTGTTTTCATAGCTGATATCGATTTGTGCGTTCTTATTGTTTTTTTCTTCCACACGACTGCCGTCTTCTACTTGTAACCGGACATCTTCCAGGTGGAAGTCTTCGGTAAAGATAATGCTTCCTGCTTTATTTACCTTGGCTTTTATGCCGGAAATATGGAAATTCTGCAAAGGCAGTTCCTCATTCCAGCCGGCAGCGGTGATAAAGGTTTGCACATTAGTAGCTTTTACATCGCTGAGCCATACATTACGGAAATGCGGATACCCTTTTTCTTTAGGTGTGACAGGAGTCAGCATAACTTTCCAATGTTCGGGAATTTCCTTACCTTCATATTCAGCCGGTAAGGTAGAATAACTATAGCTGGGGTTCCAGTTCAGGTCCGCTGCCAGTACATGGCGGACATGGTCTGCTGTCACTTGGGTCATGTAGATATTTTCTACGGTTCCACCGCGGTTCATGGCAGATTTCAGACGGAGGGTGGACGAGGTTCCGTATGCTTGGAGGTTATATCCCAATACATTTCGGATGCAGCCTGAAGTTTCGCTGCCGCAGGTAATCAGTCCCGCACCTTTACGTGCAATGCATCCACGAACAATGATATTTTCTGTGGGACGGTTTACACGCAGGCCGTCGGCATCCCTTCCGGCTTTCAGGCAGATATTGTCATCGTTGCAATCTACTTCGCAGTTTTCAATCAGGATATTGGTGCTGGAGTCAATGTCAATACCATCCGTACTGGGACCATGCCCCCCTACGTTATTATTGATTTTCAGTCCGTTCAAGGTACATTGGTCGGAATACAGCACCTGGCAACCCCAAAATCCGGTACGCATCAAGGTAAAGTCTTTCAGTGTTATCTGGCGGCTGTTCGAGATGAGCATACCTCTTACGCGTTTGCAGTCGTAGTCCACAATCCACCGCAGTTTGCGTTTCTCGTAATCCTTCCGCATGGTCCAATATTTATCCCAGAATATTTTTCCACGGCAATCCAACGTACCTGCTCCGCTGATAGCTGCGTTTTCCGCATCCAGAATATTGATGACTGCCGAGGGCCATACCATTTCGATACCTGCCACGCGGGAGCGCATTTCGGGGTATAAATCTATATCCTCGCTGGCTATCAGCGTCGTACCTTGGTTGAGGTGGAGGTTTACATTACGTTTTCAGGTAGATGGCACCAATCCGGTAGTATCCCGGGGCTACTTCCACTGTTCCCCCTCCGGAACGGTGGCATTCGTCAATGGCTTTCTGCAGGGCGGCAGTGCTTAACCGGGTGCTGTCATTTTTCAATCCGTAATCGGCTGCTTGGAATATTTTTCCCTTCGGATAGGTTTTGGCTCCTACTTGGGCAGTCCACGAAAGGTCAGGAGTTCCCATCCTTTCTCCCCATTGGAATCCGGGGAGGGATTGGGCATTGGTAAAGAGGGTACCTAAGGTAAATGATAGGGTTAATAATAATGTTTTGTTGTTCATTTGTTCCTACTTTTAAATTAATTGCCGTCCGGCTTTTCAATTTCTGTAAACGGGCTGTCATTCCATTTGAAACTGTCCAAAGCATCCGGATGTGCAGGATTGTAACCGGAATAGTCGCTGCGCAAATAGTTAGAGATAGGTAATCCCGCTTTCTTTATCCCTTCAATGATACATTTGGAGATTTGATAAGCTCCGTAAGGATTGAAGTGGGTATTATCTGCCAATACCCTGTTTTGTCCCGGATAGGTTCCGGCAGGATAATGTACGAATGCCTTTTTGGAAGGTTCCACCCCCATTGCTTCATAGAGGGTACGGGTCATTTCGTTGAGATCGATCAAAGGAACGTTTTCTTTGGCAGCCAACCAGCGCATTGCTTCGGGATAATCTTCGTGAGTATCTCTGATTTTCCCGTTTTCATCGAAACTGCGGCGTTGTGTCGGGGTTACCAGTACAGGATAGGCTCCTCGTGCCCTTGCCTCATCAATGAATGTTTTCAAGCTGGTCATAAATGAATAATAAGCTCCTTTACCGGGACCTTTTTGCTTTTGGTCGTTGTGACCGAATTCCATAAAAATATAATCTCCGGGTTTCATTTGTGTCAATGCCTTTTTCAGTCGTCCTGCACCGATGAAAGTATTGGCGCTTTCGCCGGATTCTGCATAATTGGCAAAACAAATGCTGTCATTGAAGAAGCGGGGAATCATTTGTCCCCAGCTTGCCCAAGGTTCATTGTCCTGGTCTACTACCGTGGAGTTACCGCATAGGAATACGGTGGGTACATTATTTACTTTCTCAATAATCAGTTCGGACAATTGGGGTGCATCCCCGTTGAATTCCAAAGTAAGTTTGTCATCCCAGTTCAATTTTTGGCGTTCACGCGGTTTGATGCGCACATTTTCTTTTTCCGAAATATGTGTGTTGCGCTTGTTGATTACGAATGTACAAGATTTTAACTCCCCTTTTTTTGTCTTCACATTTTCGAAGAAAAGGCGGCGTGATTCTCCTCGCACTGTTGTTTCTCCGGCAGCGCGTTTGTTTCCTATCACGGCTGTGACATGGTAGTTTCCATCGGGAACCGTAACAGAGAAAAAGAATGGAGCTGTACTTTTACCTTCCGGAGAGGGCTGTCTGTCATATCCGTATCCCTTTTCCTCCGAGTATCTGTCGGCGGGAGTTATTTTGGTATAACCGTCTTTCGTCTTTTTACCTGTGGTAAAATCGAATTTGTAAGTTTGTGCTTCGACTCCTAATGTCGCTAAAAGTCCAAGAGCTAATAGGGCTATCTGTTTCATGATTGATATAGATTGTTATTAATTGATTTTCGGTTTTAGTTCATCCGGAGAGTCATTGGTATAAGATTTGATATCACCGGCTGTTTTTGTGAACAACTCACTGATTTGTTGAGGCGTTACAGTAAATTGCGGACGGAACTGGTCCGAATTCATATAATCCAAAATGGCTTTATGCATCTGACGGGCTACAATGCGTTTCTCTGGCTGGGAGGTAATGTCCATGCTTGTCATGAGCACTTTCCCATTTAATACATTGGCTTCGAATAACATGCCTATCTTGCGGCTTATAAACCAAGTGTCGATGCTTTGAACCGTAGGTTGGAAAGCGGGTGGAAAGTGGGTGAATTGCATCACTTGAGTACGATTCAGCAGTTCCCACCATTGCAGATTGCTGTGATATTCTGTCGGAAACTGACGGAATAACGGGTGTTTGGGGTTCGACTAAGATACCTGTGGTATGAGGAGGACGCATTTTGAACCAGGAGGTGTTCCAGAATACAGGAGTGAATTGCTGGACCACTTCTTTACCATAACTCACTTTGCCCGCAGCTGTAATAAGCACATTTCCACCATTCTGAAGAATTTCCAGGGCTTTCGAATCCAAGGTGTCGGTAGTGTATACTTTTCCTTCGGCTATTGTCACTTGGGCGGGATAAACCCAGAAATTCCAGTCATTTACAGCTTCTGTTCCCGTAATGCGTATTTCCAGATTCAGCTTTTTAGCCTCTTGGATATCAGTAAGCGGAAACTCAAGGCTACCTGTGCGATTTAAATTTCCGACAGGAATGTCTTGTGTTGCCAATGTGCCTTGCGCATATACTTTGCCATATTCGTCTTTTAACGTATATACAATTTCTGCTTGTTTTAATGCCTCGGCACCAAAATGAGCGACTTCAATATCCGCCTTTAAAATCTCCTTGTTATTATATACAAATTTATCTGTACGCATCAGTGGAACTGTAGGTGAGCAGAAACGTCTCCATTCTGCAGAGTTGATATATCCTTTTTCTTCAAAGAAAACATCGAGAACACCTACCAGTGCAGTTCCCTGACCCGAATAATCGTTCAGTGCCAATAATTGGAAACCGGCATAATCAGGCGTGCGGAGTGTCTTTTCTATTTCATATTTGTAACAAAGGGCTTGCAACTTTCCGCTGGCCATCATAAATAGATGGGCTTGGTCGCTCATGTGGTTGTCAGCCAGAATGTCTTTGAAAATCTCGAAGTTCTTGGCTTTATTGACGCCTGTATATTTACGTATTTCATTGAAATTGGGGAAAGCGCACCATTGACCTGTTTCATGGGATACGTAGGGCTGTCTCACGGTGTCAAGATGATTTTGGAAACGATAGTCGTCTTGGGTGGACGGTTGTTTCTTGGACCAGGTCAGGCCGCGTGCCCCAGCCTTTACATGATATTGGTTGCGGGGTTGCCATTGCCATCCGTTGCCTACCGATGCTCCGGTATATACATGTCTGGGATCCTTCTTTTCCCAATATTCTACGAACTTGGTCACCCATTCTACCCAGCGTCCGCTAGGTTCGTTTCCGCATGCCAACATGCAATAGGAGGCATAGTTGCCATATTCTTTGGTTAATGCGATGGTTTCGTCCATCAGATATTTGTCAATAGGTTGTCCCAAACCTAATTTGGGACCATGATTGGGCCAGCTCGGACCTTCGGGTTGCAGATAGAATCCTACCCGGTCGGCAGCCATAAAAGCGGCTTCGGGAGGACAGAATGAATGGAAACGCATGTGATTCAGTCCATAACTGCGACAGATACGGAATACCCGTTCCCAACTTTCTACATCCATCGGAGCGTAACCGGTCAACGGGAAGTCACAGTTTTCAACTGTTCCGCGAAGCTGGGTTTTGCGCCCGTTTACATAAAACCATTTACCTTTGATTTCAAATCGGCGCATACCGAATTGTATTTCCTTTATCTCAGTTTTTTTCCCATTGGTGACTTCTGCTTTCAGTTTGTACAGGGCCGGATGAAATTCATCCCATAGCAGCATATCATTCCCCATAGGTAATACCATTTCTGTTTCCGTCACTCCTTTGTTAAGTTTGATTTCTTGTTGTATGGCAGGAACTATATGCTTTTTATCCGTATTGAAGCTCTCTGCTGATAATTTTACTTTTGCAGTGCCTGTACCTTTGATGACGACTTTGACACGTGCCAGTTTTTGTTCCGGTTCCGGATATATTTGAATATCATCGAAATATGTTTTCGGAGTCGTTTGCAGACAGATGCGTCCTACAATGCCGTTCCAGTTTCCTTGGGTCTGGTCGGTTATGCTGTGCGAATCCGGTCCGACATTGATTTCTTTGATACGATTATCCACCCGGATGGTGATAGTACATTTTCCGGGACGGACATAACGGGTTATATCATATTGATGGGGAACACAAAGACTATTCTGCATTCCTGTCTTTTGTCCGTTCACCCATACGGTTGTTTCTATATGGGGACGTTCCAGGAACAACAAAATACGTTCACCTTTCCAGTCGGCAGGTATATTCACCTCTTTCTGATACCAAGCAGCTCCTACATAATGTTTGTCGGGAGTCAGAAAGAATGGAAATTTAATATTACCTTCTTTACGGTATTTTTCCATGTATGGATTATAATAGTAGGAACTGTCATAGAGACTGCCTGTCCATTGGGTCTTTGCGGTAACCTCATCACCTTTCAGTTTCTCGGGCATGGAACCGGGCAGGTTGATGAAGTCATTCAAAGTGTGGCTGAACCATTTTTCCTTTTCTCCATTATCCTGACGGTCTATACTGAATGACCATTTTCCGGATAAGTCAATAATTTTTTGTGCGCTTAACGAGAAGCACATCCATACTAGGCAGATTGTCAATAACGTTTTTTTCATAGTATCTTTTTACTTTGAATTTGATGTTGCTAAATTAAGGTCTTTTCATCTGCATGTAAATAGAAAGAAGTACATATAGATGGAAATTCGTATAAAATAGGGGTAATGTGCGATATATTTGTACGATTTTACATGGATATGCCTTGTATGTGCAGAAAAAAGTCCAAATCTCTTTTTATCTTTGTATACTCACAATTAAATCATTGTATACATGAAAAAACGATTATTCAGTTTGCTCTGCTTGTTAGGAACGGTTGCCGGATTATTTGCCGGTGATACGGCTTATTTGTTCTCTTATTTCATTAATGACAGTCGGGACGGTCTTCATTTGGCTTATAGTTTGGATGGGCTGACATGGACTCCTCTGAATCATGGAAAATCTTTCTTGATACCTACGGTCGGGAAGGATCGTCTGATGCGTGACCCTAGTATTTGTCAGGCGCCGGACGGAACCTTTCACATGGTGTGGACTTCCAATTGGACAGACCGGATTATAGGTTACGCCTCTTCTCCCGATTTAATCCATTGGAGTGAGCAGCGTTCTATTCCGGTAATGATGCATGAGCCTGCTGCACATAATTGCTGGGCACCTGAATTGTTTTATGATGAACCTTCGCAAACTTATTATATTTTTTGGGCAACGACCATTCCCGGACGTCATAAGGAAGTGCCGGTCATTGAGAGTGAGAAAGGGCTGAACCATCGTATTTACTATGTTACGACGAAGGATTTTAATACATTTTCTGAAACCAAACTGTTCTTTAATCCCGATTTCAGTGTGATTGATGCAGCTATTGTACGCGATCCGGTGATGAAAGACTTGATTATGGTGGTGAAGAATGAAAACTCGTTGCCGGCAGAGAAGAATTTGAGAATAACACGGACAACACGGATAGAGGATGGATTTCCTACTACCGTTTCTCCTTCCATTACAGGAAATTATTGGTGTGAGGGACCTGCGCCACTTTTTGTAGATGATGCTCTTTATGTCTATTTTGATAAATACCGTAATCATCAATATGGAGCTGTTTGCAGTCGTGATCATGGAAAGACATGGGAAGATGTATCTGACCGTGTATCTTTTCCAAAAGGAACCCGTCACGGAACTGCTTTTACCGTAGAGAAGGCTGTACTTGATAAATTGCTTCGTATCCATCACTTCAATCCTCTTATTCCGGATAATATCGCTGATCCTTCTTATCCAAATTTGGTGATACTTATTATCTTTATGGTACTACTGATATTGATAAAGGATTGTCACAAGCAGGAACTCCTGTGGTATGGAAATCTAAAGATTTTGTAAACTGGAGTTTTGACGGATCACATATTGTGGGATTCGATTGGCATAAAGGACATGAATATGTCAATGCCAAAGGAGAGAAAAAGACGGGATATTTTCGTTATTGGGCACCCGGCAGAGTAGTGGAGAAGAATGGTGAATATTATCTTTATACCACTTTTGTAAAACCGGATGAGAATGCACGTACCTATGTGCTGAAGTCCGACCGTCCCGAAGGTCCTTTCCTTTTTGCCGGACGTAATTCTATATCTTCTCATTCTTTGGATGGGTTTGATCAATCTTGTATTGCTCCGGATATAGATGGGGAACCTTTTGTGGATGATGATGGAACTGCTTATTTATTCTGGCGCCGCCGGATGGCTGCCCATATGACTGACGATTGGCAGCATTTAACCGGTGATACTGTTGTGATGAGTACGGCTCGTCAAGGGTATTCGGAAGGGCCGGTTATGTTTAAACGTAAAGGTATTTATTATTACATCTATACTTTGAGAGGGAATCAGAATTATGTAAATGCTTACATGATGAGCCGGCAGTCCCCTTTGTCGGGCTTTGAAAAGCCCGAAGGCAATGATATTTTTCTTTTTTCATCCATTGCCGATAATGTTTGGGGGCCGGGACATGGGAATGTATTTTATAATGAAGAAACAGACGATTATATTTTCGTATATCTGGAGTACGGTGACGGAGGAACTACCCGCCAAGTATATGCCAATCGGATGGAATTTAATGAGGATGGCACTATAAAGACACTTGTTCCTGATGAAAAGGGAGTTGGTTACTTGGCTGTCAGCCAGGAACAGCGCGAAAATAAGGCGCTGAAAGCTTCTTTCAGTGCATCCAGCGTACGTTCTCCCCGTACTTCTAAGGTTGAAATAGAAACTCAGCCTAATTGTCCTTTGGCCGATAAAACTTCGCTTGTCAAGGTGGAACGCACACATATATATCACCCTGGAAATGCAGGCGACCGGTCTAATGGAACACGCTGGATGGCAGAAACAAATGATGATCATCCTTGGCTGATGGTGGATTTGGGTGAAGCCATGCAGGTAACGGAGTGTCAATTTGCCTTTGTACACCCTGCTGAAGGCCATGCCTGGCATCTCGAAAAATCCAATGATGGTACTAATTGGCAACCTTGTGCCGGAGTAAAAGAGGTGAAGGCATGTTCACCTCATGTGGTAACGGTGGGAGATAAAGTACGTTATTTGCGTTTGCACATAGATAAAGGTGCAGCCGGATTATGGGAATGGAAAATCTATTAAATTACTATTTTATCATGAAAAAACGATTTGTGACCGTTCTTTTGGCTTGTTCTTTGGCCGGAGGACTTTTTGCACAACAGCCTTGGTTTAAAGACAAGGATTTGACCTTGACCGGTGCTTATTATTATCCTGAGCATTGGGATGAGAGTCAATGGGAGAGAGATTTTAAACAGATGCATGATTTGGGTTTTGAATTCACCCATTTCGCGGAATTTGCTTGGGCGCAATTGGAACCGGAAGAGGGAAAATATGATTTTGCCTGGTTGGATAAAGCGGTGGCTTTGGCTGCCAAATATGATTTGAAAGTCATTATGTGTACTTCTACGGCAACTCCACCGGTATGGCTGAGCCGTAAATACCCTGAAATTTTGATTAAAAATGAAAATGGTACCGTGCTTGATCACGGAGCACGTCAACATGCTTCTTTTGCTTCTCCCGTTTATAGAGAACTGGCTTATAAAATGATAGAGAAGTTAGCTCAGCATTATGGAAATGATTCCAGAATAATCGGCTGGCAGCTCGATAATGAGCCGGCCGTACAATTTGATTATAATCCGAAAGCCGAACTGGCTTTCCGGGATTTTTTACGTGAAAAATATCATCATGACATTAAAGCATTGAATGATGCCTGGGGAACGGCTTTTTGGAGTGAGGTTTATTCTTCTTTTGATGAAATAACTCTTCCTAAAACTGCCCAGATGTTTATGAATCATCATCAGATTTTGGATTACCGCCGTTTTGCTGCCAGTCAGACAAACGACTTTTTGAGTGAACAATGTTTGTTGATTAAAAAATATGCAAAGAACCAATGGGTGACTACTAACTATATTCCTAATTATGAGGAAGGACATATAGGTGGCAGCCCTGCACTTGATTTTCAAAGTTATACTCGCTATATGGTGTATGGAGACAATGAAGGGATCGGCCGTCGCGGATATCGAGTGGGAAATCCGTTGCGTATTGCTTTTGCCAATGACTTTTTCAGACCCATACAAGGTACTTATGGAGTAATGGAACTTCAGCCAGGGCAGGTGAATTGGGGGAGTATCAATCCTCAACCGCTGCCCGGAGCTATCCGTTTATGGATGTGGAGCGTATTTGCCGGTGGAGGCGACTTTATCTGTACTTATCGTTATCGCCAGCCTCTGTATGGCACGGAACAATATCACTACGGCATTGTAGGTACAGACGGAACAACGGTAACTCCCGGTGGACGTGAATATGAGCAGTTCATGAAAGAAATCAGACAGCTGCGGGGACAGGTTGCAGCTCGTGAGGTGAAACCGGACGATTATTTGGCGCGTCGTACTGCCATTCTTTTTAATCATGAAAATTCATGGAGCATTGAGCGCCAGAAGCAAAATCGTACATGGAATACATTAGGGCATATTGAGAAATATTATCGCACGTTGAAATCTTTTGGCGCGCCCGTAGATTTTATCAATGAAAGCAAGGAGTTCTCCTCTTATCCTGTGATCATAGCTCCGGCTTATCAATTGGCTGACAAGGCATTGGTAGACAGATGGACTGATTATGTAAAGAAGGGTGGTAATTTGGTCTTAACTTGCCGTACAGCCCAAAAAGACCGCCATGGACGTTTACCCGAAGCTCCTTTCGGTTCCATGATAAATGAACTGACCGGTAATGAAATGGAGTTTTATGATTTATTACTTCCTGAAGAACCGGGCAAATTACGGATGGATGGAAAAGAATATACGTGGAATACTTGGGGAGAGATATTGAAACCGGGTAAGGATTCACAAGTATGGGCTACTTATACACAGGAATTTTATGAAGGAAAACCGGCAGTCACTACTCGTAAGTTGGGAAAAGGTACTGTTACTTACGTGGGAGTGGATAGTACGGACGGATTATTGGAGAAAGATATTTTGAAGAAACTATATGCGCAATTGAATATTCCTGTGATGGATTTACCATACGGTGTTACTTTAGAGTACCGCAATGGTATGGGGATTGTACTGAATTATACAGATAAACCTTATAAGTTCGTACTTCCTTCGGGAGCCAAAGTGCTGATAGGAGAGCCGGTAATTCCTACAGCAGGAGTATTGGTATTTTCTATTACTGATTGAAAACGTATGATTGATAGAACAAAAAGGAGCGGCTTCACAGTCGCTCCTTTTTACTTAACCTAAATCTAACCTTTAAATCATAGTCTATGAAAAATCGATTCACTAACCAATCATATTATTAATTTAATTTGTAAACCTCACTTCCGGCGAGCAGGAAACACCCTACTCCAAAATCTTCAAAATCGGGTACTTTATCGTATGTGACAGGTTGACTGTCTTTCGGTTCTTTTCCGGTTCCTTGTACAAGTCCTAGGAAGCCGTTAGGATGAACGGCATCCTTCACCATAGCATTCCATGCTTTCAACAAGACTGGCAGGTATTCTTTTCTGTCCAACAGTCCGTTACGTACCCCCCATGCCATGCCATATACAAATAAAGCGGTGCCACTGGTTTCTTTACCTCCGAAGTTTGATTCGTCATGCATACTTACATTCCAAAAACCATCAGTACGTTGGCAATTTTTGATAGCTTTACTCATGGTCAGGAAATCATTGATATAGTCGGCGCGATGTTTTTCATCAGTAGGAATTTCATCCAATACACGTACCAGTGCTGCATATACCCATCCATTACCACGACTCCAATAGCAATTCTTACCGTTAGGTTCTTTGTAAGGGGGATCAAAGTCTTGGTCTCTCCACCACAAACCTTCTTTTTGGTTGTACATGCCATTTTCACCATGTTTGTTACGGGTATATTCATACATATCCCACATTTTGTCGAAATATTTTTGTTCTCCGGTCAATTTTCCCAGTTTGGCAAATACAGGCATTCCCATTTGGATGGCGTCAATCCACCACCAATCATTTACTTGAGGAGTGTTGACCAGCATATCTATATTGGCTTTGACCTTACGGATTCTTTCCGGATCAGGACAAATGTTATATAAATCAATGTAAGTCTGGCTGGCACAGTAATCATCAGCATTGCGAGTGGTGGTACCGTTGCGGAATCCCCATTCGTGGTAATTTGACCAATCGACAGCGTATTTATAATAGTCATCGCGTGGATAGACGGAGTAAAGAGCCATTAATCCTTCATAATATACTCCGCGTGTCCAGATATTACTGGGACGGGTTACATTTTTTACAAAAGAAGGAGTACGATAATCGGCATACTTCTTCATGAAGTAATCATTGACTTTTGTAACAGTCTTCAACGTTTCTTTTTTGTCCGGCAAGTCTTGTGCTTTTACAACTCCAAAACCTAATGCAACAAAAAAGAATGATAGTATTAATTTTTTCTTCATCATGTTGTTTTAGTGTTTTAATGGTAGCGCAAAAATAGGATGGTCTGAGATTTCCTACAATGGAAATGTGTACATCTTCCTTGAATATTATGCATGTGTACGCATTTCGAGTGTATTTTTTATTTATCAGTGTTCTTATTGGGTTATTTGTCTTTATTTGCAGACCGTTCATAAATCTTTTCTCCTTCTTTTATCTCTAGTTCCAAACCTTTAAAATTAACATTGGCCACATTTGAGATGCTTAATCCTTTTTGAGCTTTGATATGGCAATTCTCAAAAAAGAATGTATCATTTCCGAATGGAGCCTCTTTAAAACCATACATGGTTCCTGCTGATTGTGCTTCTCCATTTATATTCTTGAAATGGATATTGCGCAAACAGGTCAGCGGATAATGTGCAGGTGAAAGCGGAGGAACCATACGCCATTCCATATTGATATCAAAGATACTGCGCGCTCCTTTGATGGTAATATCTTCAAAAGTGATATTTTCCACAGTTCCGCCGCGGCTGGGCTGACTTTAAACGTAAGGGCTCAGTTTTCGTATCCATCAGGCAGGAACGTATGGTTACATTGCGTATGCCTCCTGATATTTCACTGCCCATAGCCACTCCACCATGACCGTATGCAAAATGACAGTTTTCTATCAGAATGTTTTCACTGGGACGTCCTACTCTGCGTCCGTCCTCGTCTCGTCCGGATTTGATGGAGATACAGTCATCATGTGCCTCAATGCGGGTGGAAGTAATCAGTATATCATTGGACGAATCAATATCTATGCCATCGGAACTGGGTATATATTCCAATGCACGGATATCGATTCCATCTATAGTGAAGCCGTTTGTGTAAAGTACATGATACAATTGATAGATTAGACTCAAGAATGGGTGAATATTATTTGTTAACTGCAAAAGAATCAAAGTTCTCTTTGTCTGAATATCTATTCTTTTGATAGGGATGCTACCTTGAACTTTGGTTATTGTATGCTTTCTTTTAATTCATATGATAAATCATGGCTTGATTTCATCGTGGAAAGCAGGAATGGCCAGCAGCCATGGATATGATGAGTGTATAAATCTATAATAAAAATAAGGAGGAGATGAAAGATCTTTTATTATGGAATAAGATTTCTCGCATTGTTATGTTATTAGCCGAATGTCTTGACATATCTCCGGTGCGTGCTTTGGATATCTTTTATAATAGGGAGAATTGCCAATTTCTGTACAATTCCAGTTTTGGATTTTATTTGACGAGTTATGTTTATATTTTAGATGATATTATACGAGAACTTCTAACGAAAGGTTACTAATTTTTAAAGGTATAGGCATAAAAGCGCATAATCCTTATCTGAAAAACAATAATGGACCTCTAAATCTAAAGCATATAGATGAAGAGGTCCATATATTATCAGTGATATATTACGGTTTAATATCCCGGATTCTGCATGGCACTTTTTTCTTCATTAGTTAATGTTCCACCGTTTTCATTGGTAATTCCGTCCAAGAATGATTGTGGTAGTGGACGATAATAATGAACCTGAGGATTGAATTCACCCAAGCCACGACTTACTCCATCGTTAAACGCATGCCAACGGTCATTCAGGCTCTTTGTACGGGCTAAATCTTCCCAACGTAACATTTCACCGCAAAGTTCACGGGTACGTTCGTTCAGTAAAAAACACATCATCTTTTCTGCATTGGAAGCACAACCCAATTTTTCATAGATCGGGATGTCTACTTGTGAATTGTACACGTCTTCCACACTGTTCAAGGTCATAACTGATTTGGTGGAAGCTGTAGTTTCCTGACCTTCCATATTATTAGACTCATATAGGTGTTGATTTCCCAATAACAGCTCCTTCAGCCGAGTAACCTCCA